>Ga0123354_10003053_pt1 | contig 22821 bp, 20 predicted proteins | sample TergutLab28metaG_2_FD_97872 | JGI IMG/M metagenome (GOLD analysis project Ga0123354, IMG submission 97872) | Labiotermes labralis P4 segment gut microbial communities from Petit-Saut dam, French Guiana - Lab288 P4 | ecosystem: Host-associated > Arthropoda: Insects > Digestive system > Gut ... | reverse complement strand
CCCTGGGGTCGGCTCAGCCTCTAACAGAAATGAGTACCAGGAGTATTTCCTGGGGGTAAAGGCGGCCGGTGCGTAAGGCTGACAACCTACCACCATCCTGTGCCGTTGTCACGAAATCTGGGAGTTTTAACTTCCTGGAACCCTCTGGGCCCCTCCAGGCCTGTAATGGGACTGCTCTTTACAGTGTACCGAGTTCTGCAGAGAAGGGTTACGCAAATGTGAATAACGAATGTAAATATTTGCTGTCAAATGCCTTTGTGAGCAACAGCACATGACCGTAGTGCGATGTAGGTCCTGCTGGGTAGGAACAGCAAGTCCTTCAACAGAAAATTTTTTCACTAATTAGCTAAACTCAAAACCATATATGAAGGTTAATTCTGAAGGAACACTTTTGGATAACATGCACATACTACCATCCAGAGTAGGAATGAATTCATATGGCACGATGCCATTATTCAATGTTCTTTGAACGAACTGTAAATAATATATACACAATAACCTGTTATGTCCCTTACTGTATTTCTATATATCACTTTCGGATACAGACCAATTAACAGATTTCGATTATGCATTGCATTAGGCATCTAAAAGAAATGTCAGGCGAAATTATTCGAGTCAGCCTCGAACACACACTGCTCACACCGATGCATGTAAAACACACCATACTGCATATACAGCTGTCTCCCTGAGGATGAACCCAAAAGTTTCGAAAAATGCAGAAGACAACAGAAATTAAAAGTTAAATATTAATTCGGAAAACTGTGCATTTCGTTAGTTTGTGCTGCATAATTACATCACAATGCACGGCGCAAAAATTATGAAATAAATCAAAGTAACTTGATCTTACCATATGACTATAAATCTTAAACAGTTTCATACAAAAGATGTATAAGTGGTGGCATATTGGATGCCATATCTGTCTCTCCCAAACTACTGGGCTAGTAAAGGTAAAGGAGTCCCGTTACAGGCCCGGAGGGGCCCAGAGGGTTTTAGGAAATTAACCTTTAGACGCCTAACGTCAACTATAGTTGACGTACCGCACCGCTAACCTCAAAAGTTGCATTTTATATATTTATTCAACAATTATAGGCACGGAATATTTTAAACATGGTATATACTCTCCTTTTTTTCCTTCAAAATGCAGTTTGTTTCATAATTCTAATTTGTTTGGCCCTGTATTATTCACATTTTATATACAGGGTGTGCTAAAATTAAAAAAATCCGGCGCCAAAAGATTAAGGTTCCCAGATTTCGTGACAACGGCACAGGACGGTGGTAGGTTGTCAGCCTTACGCACCGGCCGCCTTTACCCCCAGGAAATGCTCCTGGTACTCATTTCTGTTAAAGGCTGAGTCGACCCCAGGGCCATAGTGGACTAGTACAGATTAAAACGTTTTACTGATGTTGACACCAACGTCTAAAATTATAAACGGCAGTAGCGGTTCACACAATTCTTTATTATTAGGAAGGACCTGTCTTGCAACAGTATGAAAATCCACATAATTTAAAAGTATTTCATATACAACTGTTACTTAAAACACTCGTCCAGGTACTGAATGCTTGAAGATATGACGCCGTGTCAGTTTAGGAAATAGTTACGGACGTTTCGGAGAATCTTGCTGTCTTTGCCTTCAGCGTCTAAGCAGTTAATCTGAGGTAACAATTTCCTCTGAAGGTTCAGGAAATTTTTATGAATCGATTCAGTGTCGCATCCCGAGAGGTTTGAAAATTCAAACAACCGCTGCTAAACCCCCCCCCCCCCCCTCAAAAAATACCGTGTTTAATGCATACTTTATAAGATACATGCACTGTCATTACTACTGCAACAAACGAACATAAAGCAAAGTGTATTAACTACTATCAGCGTACCGTTAATGGACTTGACGTATCCTGCACTACATTTCACTGCAGTCGCCGCGACAAGAATTTCCAACAATTTCCCTCGATTTCATATGCAACGATAGTGAGACGTTACAACCTACATAAATTAAAAGAAGAGATTGCTTTCAGAACATAATTCACCTCAGTCACCTTCTTTGCTTATTTCTTACGAACTTCCCCATCTGCTGCACGCTATCACCACTTGACATTTCAGAATCTTATAAACGTATGGGTCATTCTTACATTCAGACAGCATAATTATTTTGCGGCGGCTTGAGACCTCACTAAAAATAAACACAGACGTTATCTCTTGTTGCCATTTGTAGAGGGGATATAAATGAGGAGCTAAACCGTTCCACTGGACTCAGTAGCCGGTCGAAAGGTGAAGAGATCACACAAGACTGTCTCTATTGTCATATCCAAGACGCGAGTTGTCAGGCATACATTGTGATATCATTTGTACGGTTTGTAAGTAGAACAAAAAACCGCTCACTAATACCGCAGTCTGGAAATTATCCGTAACGTTAGGCTTAAGCAAATTTTTAGTACATTTAGACAAAGCAATTTTCGAATTTGTATCCTACAGATCGCTAAATCAAGAGACTGGCTTCTATTTTTATAATTATCACCGCTTTGCGTAATATTCGTCTCCATTTCGATGACATGAAAATTGACAGAAACTGCAAAGATACGTGGGGAGTTCAAAAGGCCTTGTACAGTTACAAACTTCAATTACTTTTGTGTTGTATGTAAGATAAATACCATTTGTACAACACATCTGAATGAGTATTTCTTCTATTTTCTTCATGAAGAAATAAACAGGCCTGGATATTAATATCCAGACATTTAGCATTCATTAAGTAGATTTTATGAGCCAGTGTAAGTTCTGAAATGCCATATAATTTAATCGCCATTTATGAATGTGCTATTCATAGTAAATATTATAAGGATGATAAAATTAAGGAGATTAAAATGGACGAAAAATATAACACGCATATGAGAGATGAGAATGCATACAAAAATTTGGGTCAGAAAGCCTCAAGTTTAATCTAGGCAAAAATGATAGATTGGCTTTCATATGAGAAAGAGTTGGAATGTGGGCTGACTTCGTTTGGCCCGTTGATGGTTTCTTGTGGACATGTTATGAACTTCAGGGTTTCGTACGTTTCATTGACTATTTGATTTTTAAATATATCTCTGCATGTATTTCGACATTCCAGATTCTATGCGCAATTGTATACCAATGCCAGAGTTAGTATTAGAAAAATTTTAGTGTACGGAATTTGTGATTATGTGAGTGGCACAGCATTACAACCTGAATACTGAAGTAGTCGGAACTCCCGAAACGTCGCATTTGGCTTACTTCGGGCAACGGACAATATCCAAGGAAATAAGAGTATAACAAATATTGTGCTCCCTGTAGTGTACTACCGGCAGATCAAAGCTTGCACTTAATTGGCGAAAAGTGTATGTTCTTGGTATTTTGGGCAAAACGTAGTTTGTCAGTGGAAAGCAGACTTTATTCTTTTCTCTTCATGTTTCAGGAATGAGTGCGAGTGTTTAATTTCTTGAAATACTAGTGTGTGAGCATTTTATTTTACCGTATAAAGCATCTCTGATGATACACAACGAAGGTTCAACATTGAGGATAAAAATGCCATTTATTTTCTATAAGAAACATTCACTTTTTTCTTAGTAGGCTCCCTGTATACATATACGCGTAATTTTCCTGTCCTTAACAACAGCCCCAAATTTTAAAACACTAGAAGGGTTTTACAGAAAATTTCCTGCATATTTCAGCTGTCCCCTTGCATATCATGAAGCCATACTGACGAACCTAAATACAGCTCTACTCATTCTTAAACTAGGTGCTAGATGGAATTAGTCAGTTTCACGCCCCGGCCACTTTACTGCAGGGGAAATAGCACACCCAAAATCCATTTTATATGAGGTTGGGTGGGGCCCAAGTCCGACCTGCACGCTTCGGAGACAGTAAAAAGACTCTTTCCCTTTCCGGGATTCGAATCAACATTCCTCCTTGTTCCCCCAGTTGCTAGTCAATAAACTGAGCTTTTCGGCTCCTCCTGGATATGCGAATTATAAAGACAAAATGTATATAATATAAATAATTACTTCTGCCTACAGGGCGAGGGCCAGACGGCGCTGCACATTGCTGCGGCAGAAGGAGACGAAACGCTGGTGAAATATTTCTATGGAGTCCGAGCCAACGCTTCTATTACGGACAATCAAGGTAAGTAAATTGACACGACAAGGGGAGACCTCTTTTACAGCCCAACTAATAAAGTTAATGTGCTAGAGAAATAAAATAAACTTGACATACAACCGAAATAAAACAATATTATATAATGACTTGGCAAGATAGGGTTTTCGTTTACCATCTGATCGTTCAGCGACCGCCAGCATCAGAACCTAACGTAAAAGTCACATACGATCAGATCAGTTGACATGTTTGCAGTCAATTCCCAACTGCATATTTCACAATGATTTGCTTTCTAAACCCCAGCTGGCTTTTATTATCTTCATATTCATTAGCGTTTTTCCGTAACTCTTGAGCCCACGTACAAATTTTCATGAAAATTCGTACGGAAATGTGTCCCAGCGTTTCCCACATCGCGAACGTAGCGAGAAATGAAGGAAGTGCACTCCTTTATGCATCAGGTTGCCTGATAACGTATGAAAACAATGACTAATTCTCCGACGTAATAAGACACACAAGAAAAATAATTATCTTTTGGCCCTTCAAACCATGGTAGTAATCGCCTGTACCACCTACTTTTACGTTACGAAATTCTGCATTTCTCCATATACTGTATTGTATTTTTACGAGTGTTAGAATAAACAGCTGTTTTCCTCATATCTGCAGCATTATTCGGTTGGTATTTGTCATTAAACGTACGAGTGTTTACTGTTAATTTAGCGGGGGAAAAACACTGAAATATTTCTTACGCGAAATTCGGGATTTAACTGCTTAAGTTATTAAACTGTGGTGTTGTTTACATATACAAATGTGGGATCTTAAAGGGTTTTAAGCTTTTACAGCCCAATGGTAACTATATATACCGGCAGGTTTAATACTGGTAATTCATTTTGCTTACACAGTGAACTTATTGTTCCGTGTGACCCCACAATATTTCCCTATACACCATTTACTAATCTACCTCTATAACCGAAGCACACTGTATTTCAGTGCGACACTAGCTGAACTTCTATACAATGCGAGTATTCATTTTAATCTTCAACATTTCTTCTCCCTGCCCCCTTCAAAAACCATAAACTGCTCCTTGAAACGCAAGTCCTCAATATGACCACGCCAAGGTCCTAATCAAAGTCGGGAAATCCGTTAACGTAAGCACAATCCAGGTTACAGTTGTTTTCATTCCTTTATCACAAGCCCAGCGATGGGCTAGCGCACAGGTGTGGCTGAACGTCCGTTTCGCGCAAGTGTTCGCCCTTAGTTCTTTGGTCATTGGTTACTTAAACTTTGGGCTTTCAACATTAACTGCAAGCAGCAGAGTCTTTCTTTAAAAGCTGACAGTTCCTCAGCTAGTGAAGAAATTCTCCGCATTTCAGGAAACCCGAAGGTTCATTACAACGTTCACAAAACCCCCAAACTTATCCTTTTCCAGAGCCAGATAAATCCAGTCCGCATCCCAAATCCTATTCACTGAAGATCCATTTTAATATTAACCCCCAATCTACGCCTAGGTTTTCCAAGTGGCCTCCTTCCTTCACATCGTTCTAAGGGACCTGTCCAAATAAGACGCCCGTTCGCAGATTTCTTTAACACGTGAAAATTTTTCGATGAGGTGTTAATCGGTCGCCAAACCCCCAAGCTACAGGACCACCCGTTGTCGGTTGTCTGCGACTGCTTATTCAATATATTCGCAGCTACACTCTATATCTGCAGGCCGTTCCTCCATCTGCAACCTACAGACGCCCCAAACCAGGGACCCACTTATCATGGATTTTCATATCAAAATTTTTCCATTTTTGTCACTTATTTGCCCTTTGTATAAAAAAAAATCATAAAGTGGCTTTTACCTCCCTAAACTCTCCGGGTTTCTGTAAAGCAGCACAGTAGCTTCAGGGCCAGTCTGTCATTATTACCACACTAAGACAAGGGCAGAAGGGAACGACATTCGATCATCACATACAACAAATTATCGCTTTGTGTTCCATATACCATCACACAACATGTCCTAGTTGCGATATAGGTTTCATTTAAATTTAATTTTTTATGGGTCCATCCCTAAGTACGGCCGCGTAGTCTGAATAATTTACATGAGACTGTTCGAACATTGCAATAGAGAAGTCAAATCTTGCATGGGATATGGATATGTAACTAGTCTTTTAGGCGCCTTTTCCCAAAATTGCGAAAGGCGACTATTAGCTTCGACATATCCGTTTGTCCGTCCGTCCGCATGGAACAAATTGGCCCCCACTGGACAGATTTTCATGAAATTTTATATTTGAGGATTTTTCGAAAATCTGTCGAGAAAATTCAAGTGACCTTAAACTCAGACAAGAATAAAGGGTACTTTACACGAAGACCAAAATACATTTTTATCATATCTCGCTCATTTCTTCTTATAATGAGAAATGTTTCAGGCAAAAGTTGTAGAGAAAATCAAAACACAAATTTTGCGTTCAGTAACTTTTTTTACTAAAATCGTACCGTTTAGGAGATAATGTGGAAAAATATTATAGATCGGGGCAGGCCACAGATGGCATTGTGGTTCACGTGCATTGCATGCTGGATAACCTTGGCTACAAATACACACCCTCATGTTGCGTAATACTCCTTGCTCTTCCACTAAAACAATGGTTGCACGTACGCACCTCAATGTTACGTTACACGCACAGTGCCTGTCTTGTTCTGTCTCTTGCTCTGTACTGGTAGTGTCCTTAAGATAGGCCAATATCTTCTCTTAGCAGTCCAATCAAATGTTCAAAGAATTCGCTGTGTGTTAGGCCTAATCATAAATCCGAACAGAAAAGAGTGTCTAATCCTTAAAAACACAAAAGACAACAGCTACCAAGACGCAACCGAAAATATGTTGTGGCATAGGGGCAAAATTCTGACCAATCACGATTAATGGTGAAATAATATCCCGCCCGGACCGTCAATATTGCTGTGTTGCCCCGACTAAAGACGACCATAATTACTGGTGGGCCTAATTGAGGTGCCAAACAAATTGGGACGCACACAACTGGGTAACGTAACCGAGGGGTGTTTACCACACGGTCTAAGGCTAAAGTTTTTAGTCTGACTCGGTAAAAATCGGGAAGGAGCTGTTTCCATGCCTCCCAACAAACCTCACAATTTCCTGAACTGGCTACAGTTATACAGAGCGTTCGGAAAGTCGCTGTGCACTTAGGCAACTGTATAGTCCATCTGAAATGTGATGGCACACGGTGACATAGAGTAACGCATGGTTTGGAATGCCAAACTGCACCTCATCATCGTAACCTGTCATATCTCTGCCAGTTTCCTATTAAAATCTTCAAGAACCCAAAAAAGCAGCTTGTCACCAAACACACGGTATGTTCCAGCCATTTTCCAGCTATTTTGAGGTACTACCATCAGCACTGGTTGCCAGCAGAATTATTATTATTATTATTGTGGTTGTGGTGGTGGTGGTGGTGAAAGCCACTATGACGTTTCGAAATATCACTAAACCGGGCAAAAAATTTACCCCTGGCAGGTCCTCCAAACGTCTCTCCCCATATCTTAGTTCTATGAGCATCTATGCAGTTTTAGTGCTCTGTCAGCTTAATTCCCTACACTATGTGTAACCTTTTGGCGCCGGAATTATTTTTTTAAATTTTAGCACACCCTGTATATAAAATGTGAATAATACAGGAACCAAACACGTTAGAATTATGAAACAAACTGCATTTTGAAGAGAAAAAGACGGAGAGTATACACCATGTTTAAAATTTTCGGTACCTATATTTGTTGAATAAATGTATAAAATGCAACTTTGGAGGTTAGCGGTGCGGTACGTCAACTAAAGTTGACGTTAGGCGTCTAATGGTTGACTCTGTGGCCTGCTTTAGATTGGTATATCAGTGTCTGTGGTCTGCACACACCACCTGCTGCTTCTTTTATGCCTGAGCATTGCTGACATAAGCATTTCACAATCTGTCAGCCTGGTTACTCAAACTGTACTTTTGTCAGCGCTTATGTCACTGCACACCCATAATATCTTGTTCACAGATCGAACTCCTATGCATTTGGCAGCTGAGAATGGACATGCTACGATAATAGAACTTTTAGCTGACAAGTACAAAGCCTCTATCTTCGAACGTACCAAAGATGGCAGCACACTCATGCACATCGCATCCCTCAACGGGCATGCGGAATGTGCGATGATGTTATTTAAGAAGGGAGTCTATTTACACATGCCAAATAAGGTAAACTTTTTTCTCTCTGCATGCTGAAACAGACATATAGTGAACACTTCATACATCCTGCGCCTTAATACTGTTCCAGGGAGGTGCAAGAAGCATCCATACTGCTGCGCGGTATGGCCATGTTGGGATCATCAACACCCTTCTTCAAAAGGGGGAGAAGGTTGATGTCACGACAAACGTAAGTGGAGAACTTAATCATATACACTTACTTGGTATCTTTTCATTTTACACCATCGAACTAGAGCGTGGAATTGTACTCACACGAACGAACGCAAGACACCGACCCCTTCCCAAGTGTCGCCTGAATCAGCAACACGTAAAATCACCACGGCTAAAAGGACGTAAAATCCTGATTCCTTGTACATGCGTCCCTTCACCTGTGGCTTTTATATACGACTGTGCTGACGCCTGTTTCTTCCTAGTCATTGCTCTTGCCCATGCAAGTTCATCTCCATACGCAGTAATGTTGTACCGTAGATTTAGCACCCGCAGTTGTTTTTATATTGAACTGTAACACACTACACGATGAAAGGTAACAAGCAGGCAAAAGTAATGTCGCAAAGTTATTAAAACAAACGAAATGTAACCTGAGGTAATGTAATGAAGGTAGCAATTGTGAATGTCGGTAAGATTCGACAAGTTGCAATACAATATAATTCACATATAAAGGTAAAAGGTAAAGTGATCCCGTTACAGGATCAGTGTGGCCCAAAGGGTGGGTAGAGGTATAGCTCTACTCTTCCATGACCGCGGCACTAGAAGGGGGTGAGTGGTTAGCAGCACGCCCCGGCCGCACTTTACCCCCGGGAAAGACCTGGTACCCATTTTACATGAGGCTGGGTGGGCCCCACGGTCAGTTTGGACTGGCGGAAAATCTCGTCCCACCGGGATTCGATCCGGGACCGTCCAGCCCGTAGTCAGTCGCTATACCGACTGAGCTACCGGGCCCACATATACTTTTGTTAAACGAGTAATAAATGCCATTTCCAATGTAGGGTAGATTTGGTTTGGTTAGGTTAGGTTATATCTCGCCACGTTTAATAACTTTGCGACATTTATTCTTACCCGATTTTTTACTTTTAAGCTTAAAATTGTGGTACGTTTCAATATGAAAACAACTGGAGGTGATAAGTCTATAGTAAACAATTACTCCTTACGCCTACGGTGTACACCATGCCCAAAACGCTGTCCCAACGTACGGGACTCAGCTACCTGTGCGAGACACAACCACCTGTGTCCAATTCCCTTGGTCAAGGAGCCGCTACACTGCAAGAGAATGGAGTGACACACTTCTAGTTTTCTGATGCTTTAATAGCGTCGCCAGTATCTGACGGAAGGTACGAATTTCATTCTTCTTGGACGTTATGTTGTGCGGTTGGCGTTATAATAATAATATATAATTATTATTTAATACTTACTTGCTGCCGTTTCGAAAGATCTTTCGAACGTTGATTCTATCCTTTAAATGAACCCACGTAGCAAACAACTCGTGACCAACAGCATTTCCTGTCGCTTCGCAGTGGTGCCACCGCGAAACACCGCTGTGGCACTGAATACGACAGTTGGCGAAACTGTACGGATTCCCTCATTTGAAACAGGTGCGCCGCAGACGTGTGAAAGTAGAAACATGGTCACGGTGTGTATATTTTTTTTGTCCATGTACGTTGTGAACCCTTACTACAACGATCGAAAATTTTGCAAGCGAAATATTTTCGGACAGTGAGTTCTGACCGGCGACCTGGAATAAAGAGTATCAAAAATATTCAAAGAAGAACTACACATAGAGAGTATGGAAACAGCTTGGTGACAAAGCGTCACGTGCGAAAACATTGAAGAAAATGTAACTACTGGTGAAAATGAACTAAGTACTTATTTTATATTTTCGTTTGTTAACTAAGGACACATTTCAAAATTGAAACATGCATAAATTCTATTTCTAAAACCATTTTATTCGGTTCGAAATATTTCTCTTCCGCTGGAACGCTTACTCGAAAACGGCACAGTGAGGAACTTAATATTTTGTGCTGCTTGCCAGAGATTCTTCGGGTGATAAATAAAGGAGAATGAGATGGATGGGGCATGTGGTATGTATGGACGAGAAGAGAAATGCATACCGGGTTTTAGTGAGGACTCCTGAAAGAAACAAACCACTCTCAATACCTAGGTAGATGGGAAGATAAATTTATTTACACCTTACAGAAACAGGATTGGTGGTCGTAGATTGCATTAATTTCGATCAGGATAGGTACAAGTGAAGGACTGTTGTAAACACGGAATAGTAAATAAAGGAACAAACCCCCTTACAATTATTTTCTTCAGTTGTTGATACAAACACATGTTGGTGATTTATACTAACAGTGTTCGGTTTTAAGAGAGTAATTGTCATCAATTCTAGTTGCATCCGGAAGTGGTTGGAGAACTGCTTCATTGGGCGTACATTCCTCAAGTGTAAAACATTCCTTTTGTGACAAGACAGTAGCGCATGGAAGCACTATTTGCGCCAACCATACTGTTTGTCGTGACCACAGAATCCTCGTGATCCGTGGTGCAGACAGAGTATGCATGGAATTAGCAGAGGTGGACGCAAGCGCAATACTATCCCACGCGGCAGGCAATCCGTGGTTATCACATGTGCAGCTATGTAGCCAAATAGAAGTTGCGGAGAAGTTCATTGCAGTTTTGGCCGGGTTATTTAAAAGGGAGATGTGGGGAAGTAAGAAAATAAAATGAACTTAGTGCCTAGCATCCCGAAGGGATCGTTTGGACGTAGTCATGTTGGACGGGATGGCGTGCCAAATAGACTTCTTCGTGTATTTTTTTACAGGTCACATAGTATATGTATACATAACTTTATTCATTACTTCACTTTGTATAACGTGTTTTATCTGTCAAATTCTGACTTTAATTTCATCTTCAGAACAACTGATTTATTGAAATTAGTGTGAAATGACTGGTGGTCAAAGTGGAAGGTCAAAGAACTGTGCCACTAGTCTGGCTTAAATGCTTTTGCAGGGTGCAGCAGGTTAATGTAAAAATTTTATGGGTAATGCATAGTAGTGTAAATCCTGGTTTAAAAGTGCAGTACATTGAATTCTGTTTGACTTAATACAAGCGGTATTTTTGAATATGACAGCATTATCTTGCCCTTCAGGTTTGCAATTTTCCTGAGTTATGTAGGAACACATGAAATACTGCACATTTAATTATTGAGTGGTTTCAAGAAGCCAAGGCTGTTGATCTAATTATATGTGACCAAGGTTTCACCACCAACCTATTTGGCAGATGTAATGCACTGCTTTTTAAATACAGCTTAAAGGAATTTCTAAACACATAAAATTGTAGCATTCTGTTTCAACTTTTCCAGCAAGTGTGTTGGAGTAAGTATGATGTCCCCTACCACAGATGAAGTTAACATCTGTGCTGTAATCTCTTTTTGTCTCCCAAATCCTTTGATTCCGGTGAAGTTTGGTGTAATACATTTGCAGAAACTTTCATGAAGCATGTTATGAATCACATTATGTAGCAGAATTATCAACAGAGTTGAGAATGTCATGTTACAATATGTGTATTGTAGCACATAAAAGTATATTATTATTATTATTATTATTATTATTATTATTATTATTACACAAGTCATAATTTACTGAATGATGTGGGAAAAAACTCCATTTTAAGGTTTTCCAACACATGAAGGCAGATGTGTTTATTTATTTATTCATGCCATTTGTTTTAAAATTGCCATATTTGTGTTGCTGTGTGATCATACTGCTGTAGAATTAAAACCTTAACAGATGGGTGTACAAATTTTCCAAAAATCTGTGAGCTGCCTCAGAATCCCAGGCACCAGAAGTGGGACATGGAGCAAGTTCTATACTGAAGAGCCACAAATATAATGCCCCCACAGCACAAAATTTGGTTACCAGTTTGCACAGGATTTCTGCACCCCTCCCATAATATATCAGTGGTAGTTTTTAAGGTGTGAAACATTGTTTGGTTCATGTTTTTGCACTCTGCATTGCTATTCACACATGTAATGCTTCTGCAGTCAGTTCGTGCACATCCATGTTACCAGAGAATATGACTGCACTTCCATCTTGTAGTGGGCACAGCATGCAGTACTCTGTATTCTGGTAGTAGCACATGTAAGTAAGAATGCACTTATTTTGCACATATACAGTTACATTATATAAACAAAATATAAACAAAATGTACCTTGTGCCCCTCTTTTAACATACAGGAGCAGGTACTGTGATAAGGACTAAGAGAATGAATAGATAGCAAGCAGTAGAAATGGTATGTCTACAGAGTAAAAAAGAAATGAAGGTGACGAGAGAAAATCTTAATCAGGGCAAGATATGGAAATAGAGGAGTTCAAAGTAATGGTACGGTAGCTGGAGATGTATCACACACACACATATGACAATAGGACTGCTTTTGAATTCATCAGAAATGAAGTTTAGAGAAATTATGTTTGGTGAAATTAAGGACAAGGTGGTGACAGCAGATAAGGAAGAATATATAAAAGAGTGGGGTAAGGTGCAGATGTCATCATGGTAATGTAGCTATGCAAAATTAGTCCTGAACTGGCCCAGTTCAATTGATTTGGTTTAGCCTTGAAATCATTGCCTTGACCATTTTCTCCTGTATTCAGCATACTTAGTCATCATCACAGTCAATACCAAGTAACCTTTGTTCTTGATGTAGAATCATTGAATGACATGCTAGGTAAGGTAAACAAGAGATTTGCACTCTTCTGGGATATTGCGCAGCATATAGTGGTAATTCCATACCGATGTTTCGGGACAACCTATTTTCAAGGGTCAAGAATCTTGGATTCTTGATTACCATTATGTAATATCCCAGAAGAGCACAGATCATATCCACATTGTGGTGGAAGCCTGAAATCATGCATGATATAAACAGTCTTTAAGTGATACATCCCCGTTGTGCTCCAGTCAGTGGACATATTTATTCAGTAAACTATCATGCACAACACACTCAGCAGTCTTAAGGTGACTAGTTTTGGCCTACATCCAGGCCATCATCAGAACTATGCATCATTTATAACGTATGAAACAACCATACAATCATCCATAAATTTGGGAAAGAGATTTGATTTTCTTCCTCTTGGTGTATTGAAGAGCCAGCCACATGGCCGTATCCTGACCCAGATTAATTCAGATTGGGAACAAGAAAGGATGTTAATATTTTTTTTGAAGTATGAGTGTGAAAATTATTATGTTGGTGTTTATAAATAAGAAGGTGATGTATGCACCGTCAGATGTTATATTTGAAGGAAACGTTAATGCTGTGCCGGTACTTACATATTCCCTGTTGCAGGACAACTACACAGCACTGCACATTGCAGTTGAGTCAGCCAAGCCAGCTGTGGTAGAGACATTACTTGGGTATGGAGCTGATGTTCATGTAACAGGTGAGTATATGCTGCATTGAATGTGACTGAGGTGTCTGTACGCTGTTGCTAATATACATCAGGGACAATGCTTCTAGTCAGGTACATAATTCTTCATTGCCTGTAACATTTTTCATTAGTGCTGTTCTTTCAGCAAAGTCATAAATTCAGTATCTTGCTGAGAAATGATGTAACCTGAAACTTTACACAAAAGAAGGATGGCATATTGCAGTTTGTTTTATTACTCAAGGAAACATTCATATTGAAGGAAATATTCTTGGTCCAAGAAGGTGGTGTTTGGTCATAAGTTTTGGGATATAAGATTTAGTTTTTGTAACAAATCACTTTTGTAGCTGTTTAATTAATCTTTGTTGATTTGATTGACAGCATGTAGTGGGCTAACCAGCAGCTCTGTATATCATCATTGCTTTTTCTTTTAAAAAAATAGCCTCTGGTTTATTGTACTGTATTCACTGGCCCTTACTTCAAGAATGGTGTGCTATTGTAGGCTGGCAGATTACATTTATTGTTGAGTTGTGTTAATGAACTGACTCATCTGTATGAAATATGCCTAGGACAATGAGCATGTTGAACATTATTTTGTTGTTATGTTTATAATTGTTTGGTTATTAGATTTGTCAGTCCAGATGATAATATGATGGTTATACAGTAGGGCTTGAAGAACTGTGGCAAATGTTATGTTTCTTAACTTTTTACAACTTTGCAAAGAAGGAATTAAAGGTTGTTATCAGAACATCTGTCTGTGTAGTGAACTTTCCATGTAAAAATAACACTGGTCAACAAAACTTAACTTTTTTGTTGTCCCACAAACTTCACTAGATTAACTTAGCAGTACTTTTTATGCTGAATTCAGACATGTTTACAGAATTTTTCTATCAGGCAGGGTTTCAAAGATACAGAGGAATTTAAATGTGCAAAATAGTACTTTATGTGCTCATGAAACAGGCAGAAACTTTCCTCAAAAATGAAGAGGCGTATGACTTTCGCCAGTATTTGGCATCAGGTACATCCCTCTTCAGTGTCCAGCAATAGTCTGCCAACATACTTGAGGTCCACTTGCCTTGGCACCACTTTTCCATAGCCATAATGTCTTTGTGAAATCTTTCATCATGTTCGTCACTGACTTCGCCGAGATTTGCTGGGAAAAAATCCAAGTGTGACTCCAGAAAATGGATTTTCAGACTCACATTGCATCCCATAGCTTTGTATGAAGTCAACAGGTCCTGCAAAACATCCTGATAGTTCGCTGCTTTGTGATTTCCTGAGAAGTCTTTGCAAATCCTCTTAAATGACACCATGCATTTCTTTCAGTCTCATTCAGGTCTTCATCGAACTGTTTGTCTTGCATCAGTTCCCTGATCTGGGGTCCTATAATTATACTGTCTTTGATTTTTGCATCACTCACATTTGGGAACTTATTCCTCACATATTCGAATTCATGGACAGCTTTATCCATACCTTTCATGAAGTTTTTCATGAGGCCCAGCTTAATGTGCAAAGAGGGCATATAAATTTTCTCCGGAAGTACAAGAGGAGGACTGACGACATTTTTCTCCCCTGGTGTCAGTGATGTTCGTTTAGGCCACAGTTCATTTACATAGTGATTCTTCTTCTCCTGGTTGCCCCACTCACACAGGAAACTGAAGTATTTTGTGTACGTGAGTTGCATTCCAAGTAACAGTGCCACAACCTTGAGATCACCACATAACCTGCACTTAAATTTGTCATACTTAATCTTTCCCAACAGCAGCTTCATGCTTTCAAAACTTTCCTTCATGTTGGCTGCATGAGCGAAAGGAACGGAGGGCGATGTATTTCTGTCGTGGAGTAGAAGCAACCGCAAGCTCACTTTTGATGAATCAATGAACAAGCACCACTGATCTGGATTATATTCATGGCCAAGAACTTCCATAATGGAACAAACATGATTGCAAAACACGACACCGTCTTCAGAAGAAATCCTTGAATTCTTCTTGGCGCCCACTTTAAAAACACACCATAGTGTCCTGGTGCAGAAGATTCCTTTAAGCTGGAGCCTAAATTTCAGCTTACTTCTTTGCAAGGTTCAAATCACGGGCGATATCATTCAGGTCCCCTTGAGTCAGCAGGTGTGGTTCACTGGAAGAAGAGACTCCTGCAAATGTTGGATCACAATCCATATTGTTAGCTTGGCCTACATCTTCATCACTTGACTCATTGTCACTCAGCGAAAGGTGTGGGTGATAGAGAAATTCTGGAAACATATTTGAATTTAGCATCCAAAAATACATCAGAAACAGACATTTTTCCTCATGGGACAAAATCTTTGTTGACCAGTGTGAACAATGCTACTACAATGCTCGAATGTCAACCACATAAACTTTTAAAATTACTCTAATGTCAGTTCATTAGGTACAAATTTCAAACACCTATACTTGCTTGTCTCTGGATGTGGTATGGCAATGGTTCTGTCACATGATTTAGTATTTAAAAAATTAAACAGAAGTTTAAATGATGGCCAATAAGGTAAGCAGCTGTTCTGAATGTATGCTTACCAGCTGAAAAACTAACTGATGTCTGCTGAATGGATGATAGCAGCATTAAATATATATGTGTATCAAAGTATTTTTTAATATGCATGAATGCAGGAGCTGAGATTTGTTTGAATTGTGCAAACCTGTCTAAATTGTGTAAACCAGGAGGAAAGTTGCGGGAAACACCACTTCATATAGCTGCACGTGTGAAAGATGGGGACCGGTGTGCTCTTATGCTTCTGAAGTCTGGTGCAGGACCAAATATTAAGACAGATGATGGTCAGACACCTGTGCATGTTGCAGCAAAACATGGAAATTTGGTAACTCTGATGCTTTTAATGGATGATGGTGGAGACCCACTTTGTAAATCAAAGGTAATCTTAAATGTAGTTCCTTGTCTCTGCAGTATAGGCATCTTGTGTCCTCTCCACACTTAGTCCTGTTTTTACCTTGGTGTCAGCCATTTAGGTGCCTATTCATTAACGTTAACCTGTATGATAATATCACTCAAACAAGTAGAATCATATCTGTTGGAGTACCCTTTGACAGCACTAATAATTTCTATCTTTAAATGTGTCTGTCACTGAAAGCATTATATCTCCATGTTACACTTTGTATAACCCTGGTTATATGTGCATTGTATGCATCAGTTTCCAGAAGTTAGCTCTGCACAAATATAAGATGATTAGTAGTTATACTGATTTTGGTATGGATATCCTAAAAATCACTTTACCATGACATTTGTCATGTTCTAGGCATATGCTACTTTATTTACAATGAAGATGAATGTCGAGTACACACAGCATTTACACAACAGCTTATATAAACTAGGGAAAGTGTAACAATGGGGTTGCCAACTGTTGTAAATAAAACACTGAATGCAAGTGAAAATAATTGCCATTAAGTGCTTCACTATATTTGTAAAGTAACAATTAAGGACACCTGGTATATACATGTTGTAGTGGGAATGGTCAGTATCAAACTCAGCCTTTTTATTTACTTGTCGCATGGTTCTGAAATTGATCCCTACAAATGCAGGTAATCATGAAAGTGTGATTGGACTGCCACTATAATTACAGTGTAACTCTGTGCAACAGAATCCTTGTTGGAAAGCTGATCATTGATCAATTGATCAAGAAATTCCCCTCCTCCCACTTGGAAAAAGGAAGTTTGTTACATTGTTCACAGCCACCCACCATTGGGGCCCATAATGAACCATGTAAATCTGTTTTGTTTTCTGACACACAGTTGTTAAAGATCTGCATCCATATCCCTGTTCTGTGCCCAGGTCCTCCCTTTAAGAATTTATGATGAAAATTTTTGTATAGATTTCTCATCTCCCCCTTGCATGTCTTCCACCTAATCCTTGGCCATGCCATGGCACAGGCAGGCAGTCATCACAGAGGCCCAGGTTCCATTCCAGTCCAGTGCATGTGGGATTTGTAGTGGACAGAGTTTCACTGGAACTGTTTTTTCTCCAGGTATTCTTGTTTGCCCCTGTCAGTATCATTCCACCAATTCTCCATACTCATTCATTCATATATCACTGACATTATAGAAACAAAACAATTTACAGCATTGATAAATAAGGGACAGTCTAATCTTTCTTGATTTTTTTAACCTAATAATGCTTACTGTAATACAGTAGTAAAATGACCTGCCAAAGTGGTGTGTTTGTAAAATTTAACTTGAACAGTGCACAAAGCCCAACATAATCATGATGTAAATGAAAAATGTGATCTTCTGGGTTATTATGCAGTGTATAGTGGTAGTTTCTGACCGATATTTGGAGACAACCTCTTGGTCCTATCTTCAAGGGTAAAGAATCTTGACTCTTGAATATGGGACTGATATGTTGTCTCGAAATGTCGGTAAGAAATTATCGCTGCATGTTTCATAATAACCCAGAAGAGCACAGCTCACATCCACTTTGTGGCAGAAGCCTGAAGTCCTGCCTAATCATTATGTAATGTTACATACATTACTGCAAACCATAATACAACAGTAATTCATCTTCCATGTTGGTATTTCATAAAGGACATTATTCACAGATCGGAGAAACTCCATTACACTTAGCATGTCGAAGTTGTCGCGCTGATGTTGTTCGTCATCTGATCACGTTTGTTCGCGAGAAGAAAGGCAATGAGGCAGCAAAGAGTTACGTGAATTCTGTAAATGATGAAGGAGCTGGGGCACTCCATTATACTGCTCAGATCACTAAGAATGAAGTAGAACAGCCCTTAAGTGACAAAGAAGTGATGAAGCTTCTGCTAGATTGTGGTGCTGATGTGGGTCAGACAACTAAGCAGGTAAGATAGCTGCTGCACTTTACTGAGGTCACAGAAAGAAGTCCCATGGACAGTGGCATGACAGTGTTCAAATTTCTGTGCAGGGCTGACGAGAATAATATGTTACAATAGGCTTGATGATTGATTTGGACATGTCCATTCTTTTAAGTCTGTCATACCTGCAATAGAAACAGACTATTTCAATTGGGCCCATAAAGTTAGGATCCCTCTTTCCAGTCCCACCTGAAGATGAAAACCTAACCCATTTGTTTAAATGTTGTAAGGTAAATTAATCCCATCACAGGCCTGTTGTGGCCTAGAGGGTGGGTAGAGGTATAGCTCTACTCTTCCATTACAGTGGCACTAGAAGGGGGTGAGTGGTCAGCAGCACGCCCCGGAAGCACTTTACCCCCAGGAAAGACCCGGTACCTATTTTACAGGAGGCTGGATGGGCCCCAGGGCTGGTCTGGACGGGCAGAAAATCTCGTCCCCATCGGAATTTGGTCCCGGACCGTCCAGCCCATAGCTCAGTCGCTATACCGACTGAGCTACCGGCCCACGTTTAAATGTTGTAGTGGTGTAAAATTTAGATGATGGACTGTGCCTAAAAATTATGGCGGAAAGTGTTTAACTTTTCTATTCATTGTTGTATTCTCCCACCTCATCTGGAATGTGTCAGCTCCTCAAAGTGCTTGTCGTTAACAGAGGCTATAACACGACTGTTGCTATCAAAATTGATGGTTTCACAATGGTTAGATAACTAGATAAGGATATAAGGAAATACACTAGATTGGGAAGAACAACAGCACGAGGGAGGTGTGGAAGGTTTTAACATATGGGACATTAACTGTGGCTTTATCGTAGGCTGCCACATGTAACTCTTCAGCATTTCACTTTGAAATATTTTTTTTATTTCGACGAACAAAGTCCAAAGGTATGCTTCATACAGTTTTTACCACCTGCATTATTTGTTCCTTTGCATCTCTCATTAGCTTTGATGTTCATTAGTTACAAGTAGAAGTTTGCACTGCATAACTTAATCATACTGCACAGGCAGTAGCACAATTTATATGCAGTATTGTGTGCCTTTTTTTTTTTAGTAGTGAGCCATTTTTTAAGGGACTGGTTATGTATGAATGGAGCTGTATATGAAGCAGAAGTTACATTAGGCAGGTATGAGCTAAAATTTAACTGTCTAGTCAGCATGTAATGTGAAAACACAGTACCAGTTTTTGTAAAAATCCGTGTCAGAGGTTTCAGTGTATTGACAGAAGTCTGCTGCATGTATTCACATCATTGACTTACAGTAAAAGTATTGTGCTGTGGTGAGCCTCAAACCTGGACACATGGACTGGTTTCGAGATTATGATTTCATGTTAAACCTGTTTACCCTTCCCCCCTTGCGCATACTACCTCTACCTGAGACGGACTCCTTACCCACCACTGTGGTCATACGGTCAGAACTGTTCACTATTAAACAGTTGAGAGAGTCAGGGTTGTGCAGCCGCAACTAGAGTACACATATTTGGCCACTGTATAGGTTCTAAGTTGAAGTACGGGGAGTGTAATAAGTACGTACGTTGTCCAAGTATGAACAAGAGCTTGTGAACAAAGTGTTTATGTTGTATGTGCTCCACGTTGGTTTATTAAATGAGTTGTTATTGTTATGGTGATGTGTTACTTGCACCCACACCAAGCTTCCACAAGGACCGGTGCAATATATAATGAAATGTGGTAATGTTACAAATATAAGATCATGTTCTTCTTACAGGTACAGGAGACACCCTTCCATTATGTAGCCTTGGCGGGCAATAATGATGTGCTGGTGGAGATGCTATCACATCTTGGCCAGACAGAGGTGCAGAAAGCCCTGAACAGACAAAATGCAATGGGTTGGACACCCCTGTTAATTGCCTGTCATGCTGGTCACATGGAGATGGTAAACACTTTGCTTATCAATCATGCCAGGGTGGATGTGTTTGATAATGAGGGTCGTTCAGCACTGCATCTTGCTGCCGATAGAGGATACCTTCAGGTGTGTGATGCCCTGCTCACTCACAAAGCATTCATTAACAGCAAGTCTCGAGTTGGGCGGACTGCACTTCATCTCGCAGCTCTGAATGGCTATGCCCACCTGGTCAAGTATGTCATTTATTTTTGACACTCCAGCTCCTAATTGAGTAATGATTAAATACATCCATGGTACTGGCTCTCTTTTTACTGGTTATAAGTTCTAAGATAATTTAAAATGTTTGCTCTGGTACCTTAAGTTTTATCACCATCATGGACCTGTCATGCGCCAGTTTAATCCATTCCACATCTCTACAACGTCTTCTCTTTAAAATTATTGTCCCATTTATACGTAAGTGTTCTTGAGTAATCCCTCCCCTTCCAGTGTTTTGGTCACTATTCTGTGTTCATAAAATTAAGTGACCAAACAAAGTTTTGACACACAGCTGCGTAGTCAATTCTTGCTTCCCACATCTTTTACATTTTTTTCTTTTGAAAATATTTACCTGTGTCATCCACTCCTGACAGTAGCTTTGAGGTTGTATAGCCAGAAATCAAGTGAGGTTCTTGTTTCCTGCGTGAAAGGTAAATAACTGACCCATCACTACTTGCATAATTAAACACGCCTGACTACAGGTTTAAATATACAATATATGAATTTATGGAGAAGACATCCCATTGTGTTATCAATACAGTTTTCGAAATGAATGCAGTCCAGCACAATTTTATTGTAAAATGACACTTTTTTACATAGTTCTGCTGCATGTTTCAGTTATGGTAACCATCAACAGATTAAGTCTTTACAGCATTAATTAAATAAAGGAAATAGAATTGTTGTGTTTGACTGTATTTGTTTTGAAAACAATTTATGAAGTTCCTTCTGTTTATGCACCTATTCCCATTAATATATTATTGAATCCAGCTGCTATCTGCAGTGTTATATATTTATTTACTTTTTTGGTGAATTTGGAGGAAAATGAGAGAGTCTACATTTCAGAGCCTAAATAAACATGTTGGTATAGTTATTTTTAGTCCTTTTGCAGATTTGGTTGAATGTGTACTACACAGTATGGGAAGTTCTCTTAAATGGTGACATGTCAAAGTTGAATTAAAACCTAGTGTTAGTTTTTAACTCATATTTGTTGTTGATTGCCCAGAAAACTTGTCAATACATTTATTTGCCACAGAGACTTCACATCCATGTGGATTGACATAGCTTACATGTATTTCCAAGTCCAAGTTTCACTTGTTTAAATCAGTGGGAGGGCCACATTGCATGCAGTAAAGTATGTCTCACTAAGGATTCTACTAAGAGGAAACTTCAATAGGTATCCATTGAATGCATATATTATACCAGATAAAATGTTTGTAAATAGTTCAGCAAAAACCTTAATTTCCTTTGTATGTATGTTCTGCCCACAAGCAAAAACATGCAGCTATAGGACCAGCATACTGTAAGGAAATGCAGTGTGATAGATGTGTGCAAAATATTGAGAGTTCATTTTTATTTTGGTTTGGTTTATTTTCCTTTTTTTATGACAGAAGCTGGAAGTTGCGAACATGATTACAAGATTCTGTGACTTGATAGTTAAGTTCTTTTTACACTACCTCAATAAAAAGGTGGATGGCAGAAGAAATGATTTGAACATCTATTTGTGACACAGGTTCCTGGTTCAAGATCACAATGCGTCCATCGATGTACTGACATTAAAGAAACAGACACCACTCCATCTGGCATCTGGAGCAGGTCAGCTGGAGGTGTGTCGATTGCTGCTGGAGCTCGGAGCAGACATTGATGCAACCGATGACAGCGGGCAGAAACCCATTCATGCTGCAGCCATGAACAACTATGCTGAAGTTGCCCAACTGTTCCTCCAGCAGCATCCCTCGCTTGTCATGGCATGCACCAAGGTGAGCTCCCCAATTCTGAAAGTCATGTCTATTGCCAAATCCCATACTGCCTATCGCTGAATGTCATAAATAACTGGGTAGTACTCCTACTTGATATTCTGGAGTGCTGGTGCTTAGAATTCAAGTAGTTTGATATTAGAGTTCACTTGAATGAATGTCAACGAACTGAAAATGAATGTAATGAGGTTTGGTATGGCAGTTAACTTCTGTAGACAACAACATTTGACCGCCTCTGTGGTCTAGTGGTCAGAGTTTCTGGCTACAGATACAGAGGTCCCGGGTTCGATCTCCGGCGCTACCAGATTTTCTGAGTAGTAGTGGGTCTGGAACGGGGTCCACTCAGCCT
>Ga0123354_10003052_pt1 | contig 22822 bp, 16 predicted proteins | sample TergutLab28metaG_2_FD_97872 | JGI IMG/M metagenome (GOLD analysis project Ga0123354, IMG submission 97872) | Labiotermes labralis P4 segment gut microbial communities from Petit-Saut dam, French Guiana - Lab288 P4 | ecosystem: Host-associated > Arthropoda: Insects > Digestive system > Gut ... | reverse complement strand
ATCGCTTTTTTTTTTTTATCACGCAGCGTAGCGATGTGACGTCATTTACTGTGTGAATAGATTTGTGTTTTTTAACAAGCTTTCTCCTTTCCTTTTAGTAATTTTGATTTCAGCTTTAGATATTTTTTTTCTTCAGTGTTTTTTTTCCTTTTGTTTGTGCGTCATTTTTTTTTTTTTGTTTTTTTTTTGTTCTTCAGCGCCTCCGTTCTTATCTGCTGCTTCTTGTACGTCATATAAAAATAACATAAAACATGTTAAAAATTTCAACGGGAAATTATTGTGCATGAAATCTATCGAAAAAGCAATTTCCTTGCACGTGCAGCACTTTGTGGCTTGTAAGGACTGACGTCATCAGTAATACCTCACTTCAATACAGCAGTTGTAATCCACTTTAATACCAAACATACGAACTTCGCGATTTACACTATCATTAAAATAGTTACTAAATTTATTGTGCTACCGACGATCAGTCGCATCTGCAACAACTGTTTAGTGATGCTTGTTCTTGAAGTCGTTCCAAGGTGGTAATGTACTTAGTGACGAGAGCAGTACGAAATTCGATTGGACCTTGTGTGGACAGGCGCTTAAAACGAAGATGGACATTTGACGAGATACACTAAGGAAGCGTCACAGGACTCCTCCTAGACCACCGCCAACTGGGACAGCGCATTAGCTGATAGGAAGCGGTGTAGTGATGTTTTCTGGTTGCTAATTAAGGTAAATTAAAAAAAACCTTGTGTGGGAGGAGCTGTGGTGACTGGGGATCGTATCTACAGCGGCTGATTGGTTGTTGGTTGGTCGGTTGCTTGGTTGGTTGGATAATTAACTAGTTCATTGTAGTTGATTGGTTGATTCGTTGTCTGATTTGTCGTTTGGTTGGTTGATTTATCTTTCAGTTCATTGGTTACTTAATTGGCTGAATAGTTGCTTTGTCGGTTAGTTGGTTGGTTCATTGTTGTTTGATTTGCTAATTTGTTGGTTGGCTGATTGTTTTTGTAATTGATTGGTCGATCTGTATGTTAGTTGGTCACCTGGTTTTTGGTTAATTGGTTGGTGATCTTTTGGTCGGTTGATTGGTCGGTTTCGGTTTGTTGATTGGTTGGTCGGTCGGAAGGTCAGTTGGGTTATTGATTTGTTGGTCCGTCGGTCGGTCGGTTGTGTATTCAACGATCCGTAACCCCTATTGTCATTACTTGGTGTCATCAAATTACATGAACACCTTTCGTGATCTCTGTGATGCCGAAAGACTATCTCACCTCACAAGTATGGTGAGGATTCATCCTGACATGTGCTGCCACCCGCAAAATGAAGCCTGTCGGTTACCTAAGTATTCAACTGCATTCATTTTTGATCATTTACTGACTCATTTTCGTAGAATGGCAGGGTTCATCGTTTACTGTTTTAGGGAGGAAGCTGCTGAAGGTGGTTAAAAACGACATTCATGGGATAGAAGAGAATTGCATACGCAATTATGAAAAGAAACCTGAATGGATGGGATTATTTGGTATTAGAATGATTACAGTTCATCTTAAAGAAATTGGGTGTACCAGTGCAGGCTGGTTCGTCTGGCTGAGTGTAAAGACTATGAACATTCGGACTCCATAAAATGTGGGGAAATTTGAATGAAGTAGCTGTTAGCTGCTCAGGAAGGGGTTCACTTCATGTAGATAGACGTACATGAAATGGTTCCAAGTATACTCAGCTCAGTCGTACATTGGTCTCGACTCAGCAGTTATACTCTGTTTGCGAGAGTTTACATGGACTTAAGGTATCTATAATTGTTTATGTTTACTCCGAAAAGAAAGTCCACATAAGTTCTGTTCAACTCCCTCAGCAATTCAAAATTTTGGTACTCTTAAGGCTTAATGTTCCCGTTTCTGAGTACAAGGTTTCAAAATACGCCGACGGATATCGACCCAGTAATTACGTTGTAATTTAAACTGACAGTGACGTGCATTACAAGCAAAGGCGCATAATTGAATTTCTTTCAGCGCAGCACAAGTCATTGGAAAATGTTCATAAAAGACTTGAAAGCTATGGAGACGACACTGAATGGAAACACTGTTGATGGCTGAGTAAAAGGAATGTGTGCTAACGTGACAATGCAGGCAGGGTGTACATGCCTCTAATTTTCGATAGAGTAAACACATATAAAACCAGTCCCAGTTGCTGCGCGGCCTAAGACATAGGTCTGCGGCCGCTCGCCTGCTGAGATTGTGGGTTCGAATCCCGCCGGGGATATTGTGTGTTGTTCAGGTAGAGGTTTGTGTGACGAATTGATCACTCGTCCAGAAAAGTCCTACCGACTGTAGTACATCGTTTTATGTGATCTAGAAGTCTCAAGAATGAGGATGCCATGGCCCGCGATGGACCGCATCGCCACAAAAATATAATTAGGAACTAAATTTAAGCAAATTCTATGTTTCAGAATGTTTATCTGAATCTAAAATTGACTGATCTTTACTCTGGGAAAAACCGCGTCGAGACTGATATAAAGTAAATGTCTCATTACTGTCGGTGATGCATAACTGAGCCTATCACACGTTTTCCGTTGAAATATTCGATGAATTAGGAAAAAAGTAATTTATTATCGCTATGCCTTTTCAGTATCAGGATGAGGACGGAACTCCAGTTCCGTCCTGATCCTGTGCGCAAGCTGTCAGCAAACCTGTATGACATATACCATTGCTGCGTGTACAGTGAAAAACTCCTGATGATGGACAGAGGATCTGTCCGAAACATGTAGTTTTATTCCAAAAATAAATTTGAGAAATTATTGCATCTAGCTGGTTTTATTATAAGAATTTATCACGCGACACAGTCACCTGAACGTCAGATCTGCTTAAGTTATTTGATTGCAGCATTTAAATCTTCTATTTAACCCTTATCCTGCTAACGTGGAGAATATGGTGAGCTTCTAATAATGCCAGCAGGTGGCAGGTGGGATTTAACTCGGCGTTTAAAGGGTTAATTACGGACATCAAATTACAGTATAAATTTCCTTGGATTATATTGCTGAGAAAACCACGCAAAATGTGGTATCCATTGATTATAATATTTGTGGGCTATTCTGAAGATGGAGGAGGGAAGCTCCTACGCAACGACGGTGCTGGTATACATACGCACGTGGCATTATGTCACAGAAGTCAGGTATCTTTGTCAGAACATGAAATCTCGCAGCTTACGAGCTCCGTCCGTCTGCATTCACGTTTTCAGCTTTACCAGCATTCGACTAATTGGTAGCTTTCCGTCGCCGTAGTACTCTGGAGTACAGCTTAAACACATCTGCATTGCTGTCAACTCAGTGTCTGAATAAATTTAGTGTCATCACATTGGATTTATGTAATTACTATTATTGCTGTCATTGTATTGTAATTTAATCTTCTTAACCCTTTGCAATCAACGTAATTACAATTTAAATGTCGTAATTCTGCTTTTAAGCAAACACATCTCCCGCACTTAATTAAAAATTTAACTTCAGTACGCGCTGCATAACGTGTGTATAGCGTTCTTTCTCATTTTTACACGTCAGATACATTAGATTTGAAATAAAGGCGAACTACGAAGGAACAAGAATTTATTTGGTTTTCAGTAAAGGTCTTTGAGTGAAACAATTGCAGCTTTATCTCCAGAGGTGCCGAGCTGTGTGTGGGTTGAAATCGCTGGCGATGGGACGTATGTCTTGCCAAGAAAGGCGCTCAAGTGGAAATTTATTGACAGAAACTTCTTTGAGTTAACTGTCATTTCATTATTTTCCCTTCTTCAACAGTATCATGGTTGAGCAGATAATAGCCTGCTAAACCCCTAAAGCGACTGTCTGATTATTCTGTACTTTATGTAGGTCTAATGCCGATTTGTTCTCGTCTTACGTTTCGACTTCTCTGATGATGTACAGTTGAGAGCTCGATTATTAATGAATGATGATTTGGAAAGAATATGGAAGATGAGTAGTATTGCAAAATTTAGGCATTGTGCCTGGAGGGTCTGAGGAAAACCGTGAAGAACCTCTGTCAGCATAACCGGTCCTTGGTGACTCCAAGGTGCTAAGCGGAAACGCTAAATTCATAACCGCTGACACACGTGTCGAATTACTGATCGTAAGTTAAGGCTGTGATTACAATTTCCTTTATATTTATATCGAGTTGGGATGCTGAGGAAGATGTTTGGTGCTAAGAGGGTGGCCGTAACAGGTGGCTGGAGAAATTGCATAATAGTGAGCTTTATGGTTTGTATTCCTTGTATTCGGCTGGTAAAACCATTGAGGGTACGGTGGGCGCGGCATGTGGCACCTATGGGGTAGTAGAAAAATACATGGAGTTTTGTGGGGAAACCTGAAGGAAGGAGACCACTTGGAAGACCTAGGCCTAGATATTATTAAAATGTCTCTTATGTGCGTTGGGAGGGCATTGACTGGATTTATCTGGCTCAGGGTAAGGACAAGTGGCAGGCTGTTGTGAATACGGTAATGAACCTTCGAGGTCCAAAATATACAGAGTATTTTATGACTAGCTAAGGAACTGTTAGCTTTTCAAGAAGGACCTTCCTCTTTGGAGTGAATTAGTTTAGTTTTGAAGGGTTAAGTAACCTACCAACAAACCCTATGAAAACTGCAGCGGTCTGTAAAATAAGGGTACACTGCCTGTGATTCCGTATTACTGAATGTTGAAAGTGGGGTCGTTACCCTTTAAGTTTTTTTATAATTTTCTTTTCCTTTTTTTCAGGTTTCGGATTCGTCACATTTCAAAGTGAAGACGTCGTAGATAAAGTCTGTGAAATTCACTTCCATGAGATAAATAATAAAATGGTAAGTTATTTCTCATATTATTTCCGTCACAGGTCTCAGCAGTGGCTTTAAACAGGTTGTCCTTCAAATAACCATGAACATTCGAAATATTCGAACCGCGACTTGATTTGTGTTCAGGTCCAGGTTTGCGAATTTGTTGTAAACTGTGCCAAGATTTGTATTTGGTTTCGAAGTGATCCTGCTGTCACACATTCTCGTACATTCATTACCACTCGCACCCCCCCCCCCCAAAAAAAGATGTATAAGAATTGCCAGATATCGATCTTCAGCCGGGGTTTAATTGATAGGTTGGTAGTAGGTAAGTCAATGCCAACCTTCGCCGCAAAATATCACCGAAGAACCAAGACCTCAGATATAATAATTTCTGTTATTTCACAATCAGAGTGACACTTAATGGACGCTTCCCCTTAGGTATATGGAAATGAGTTTTCTTTGCCACTTACTGGAAACAAATGTAACTGATGATATTTAGTCCCAATACTGTAATACCAGGGTTAATATTATTTCAGATTTTGGTCTTCTAGGTTTTTACCCTGATTATGGAGGCAGTGTTTTCCCCCGAAACACTATCAGTTTTCAGCATTTGATGAATGATACAAATTCCATGCTTCTGTATTACCACCAGAGGCATCACAGAAATCTGCTGTTTGTGTCAATCTTAAGCTAATTCAATCCAGTTTATATCTTCGCCTCAATCGGTTATTTTAATTAGCTTATTTTGTTACATAGCGTATTATGTTAACACCACAAATTTTGTCATTATAGTGTTATCGTTTTAAATATAATACAGAAGTACATTTATCGTCTATATACAACGATAAATGAATAGTCTCATTTGGCATCTATTTAAACCACAGATAAATACATGGATTGGGGGTGGGGGGGGGGAGTGTTGGAAGGTGCGGGGGTTAAGGTAGCAATTCCCAAAGCGTCTTTCTCTCAAGCTAGTAACTACCAAAATTAACAAACGACTTATATAACCGCCTATGAAAGGCGTTTGAAGACTGACCGGTAAACAGCAAGACCAGTTTTAAAACCTTTTAACTTGCAAAAGCAAAGAAGAATTATATTAACTATTATTTGTACTGCACATTGCAAGGGAGAGAAGGGATATTTTTTTGCAAGAATCACTGCTATTTTTCCGATCCGTGGATTTGGAAAGTTGTTAACCCCCTTCATACACGAATTCTCATCTTCTAAACCATGACCTAAGCAAGTATGAGCGGTAGTATGCTCTTAAAAGTAATGAACTTGGCTTTAGTACGACCCAGTCTGGCGATAATCACTGCACTATATTGTTACTAGAAACTGACGTAAGAGAGCTTTGTAACTCTCGACTGCAGGATCGCGGTATTAACCAAGCTGCGAGTCTGCCACATTAATGTACATCCTCGTTTCCTTAAGACGAAATGGGGAGGTAAGTGAGAGGCTAAAGTGAATTTCAAGATAGATGAGATGAGAGAGTAAAGAAGATTCACCCCTCTGCTCAACCCTTATACACTGAGACAGTCTTTGAAGAAGCAAAGTGCATCGTCAGCATCTTATATCTCACTTTGCCCCATTTCTGTGTCGCGAGTCTTTAAACAAATATATTGCTTGGTTTAAGGTTATCTGACTATGGCGTGACACGACGGTTAAGGTTATTTATGTGGAGTTTGACCATCGTTCTGGCCTTTAAACACCAGCCACAGCGTTGCAGAAATATTTTCTATTTCTCTCTTACCGTAGCACATATTAAAATAGTTTCTACTCGGCTGAGGTTGTAGATAGCAGCTGCTTCAGGCGTTTCGTAGAGCAAGTAGACGATATGAGATTGGCCCTACCTTAGTGACTTAGCAGAGCAGGAATCTATAACTTGTCCACCTGAAAAACAAATGTAAACTTTTTATAAAACACTGTGCTTTTATTTAATAAATATGACAGTGTTGAAAGTCCAAATACGTAGGTTTCACCCTTTTTAAAGGTCACGAAGGCCTTTAGGGTGAGTAGAGGTATAGCTGTACTCTTTCTAGGACCTAGGCACTAGATGGGGTGGGGGTATCAGCCCCACGCCCCGACCGCCTCTACCCCCGGGAAAGACCCGGTACCCATTGTACAGGAGGCTGGTGGACCCAGGGCCGGTCTGGACGGGCAGAAAATCTCACCCCCACCGGGATTCGATCCCCGGACCGTCCAGCCCGTAGCCAGTCGCTATACCGACTGAGCTACCGGGCCCACAAAAGGTCCAAATAAATAACCTTAAATACAGTATAGGCCTATAGCTTCGCGGTATAATGATTCGTTCGTAGGTTATTTCATGACACTGCTTCAACTGTATAGCTTGTAGCGCATTCAGTTAATTTGTAAGTTGGTGATTACTGGACTTGGCGATCGTGGCCTGTCGTAAGGTTTTACTTGGTATTTGTCTGGAGAGTCGGTACCAAAAACGCAGGCCGTGTCTGTAGGAATACTACGTTTCCTTCCATGCAATTCCCGGTCCATCGTTCTGTCATTTCTCGTCAGTAACTTGGTGTTATAGACGCGTAAGAATGCTTATATTCCGACTCAGTTTAAGTTGCGTTAAACTTTAATTAAGCACCGGGCTATTAAGACTTACTGTACACATTTTTACCTTCAACGCTAGGTGGAGATGAATGATGAGCTTCACGCTCAGGCAGCTTTATTCCCACGACAAAAGCCCCCTATATCTATAAGGCAGGACGCTGTGTGGGCCTCAGGGCCAATTTGAACGCTGTGTTGATGAGAGAAATCTTTGTCCCTGCCGAGAATGGACTTCCTGTTCCCCGGTGTTTCAGCTTGTAAGGTAGTCACTGTACTGACTGAGCTATTCCGTCTTCCAGTTAGCATGAATTTTGTTTTGAAAATAAACGGAATGTGTTATTTGCTTCATAAATAATGCTGCGATTTTAAGTTCGTGGTCTCGATGTTGCCTCTTTCAAACTGCACATGATATGCAGTGTGGATTTTGTTAGATAGGATGCTCTTATGACTATGCCTTGGCTTTCTGTAACGCTTCCAACATATTTTATGTACCATACTGTTGTATGTGTGTGTGTGTGTGTGTGTGTGTGTGTGCAGCCATTCTTGCCCATATGACGTCGTCATTTTAACGACTTGTTTGATGGAGAGAGAGGTTATGAAAGGCGCCCTGCTTACGGGGCAGATTTGTGCACACACTGGTAGGAGTGGGGGTGCCACACGTAATGAAACCGGTGAAGCAGGGGTTAAATCTTCTCCTAAGCCGGATGTGAGAACCTCATCTAAAAGCACCCTTGTGCAGACAACCACTGATCTCCATAATATGGGGTAAGGTACAGTATTGCTTGCCAGTCGATACCTGAAACCAAATCGATATTTGTTCTATACAGGGAATACCAAGATTATGATTTCCTGCTATATGACGCCGTGTCGTTTCGTACATATATATATATATATATATATATCATTATTTCTGAAAACTTGAGATCTGCCCTCTTCTGGGAATTTACGCAGCGTGGAATGGTAGTTTCTTACCGATGTTTCAACTAACGAACTATCGGTCCCACATTCAAGGTCAAGCAGTCCAAGACGTGCTGACCTCTTGGCCCTTAGAGATGGGACCGATAGGTTGTCCCGAAACGTTGATAAGAAACCGCCATTCCACGCTGCGTAGATTCCCAGAAGAGCGCATATCTCATTTACACCACGGCAGAAACCTGAAATTACATAATTCTGTACACGTGTCTACTGTAATAACAGAGGTGACGCTCCTCCGAATATTACCACTCTTCTACCTAAAACATGGCGCCACTTCCCGAAAAGTTGTTACGTAATTACTCATTACCGATTCTGGTGGTCGCGTGTCCTAAGGGGCTGGACTGCGGCCACTCGATTGCTGCGATTGCGGGTTCGAATCCCGCTGAAGGCATGGATGTTCGTCTGTTGTGTGTTGTGTAGGTAGTGGCCTTTGCGACGAGCTGATCACTTGTTCAGAGAAGTTCTACCTTGTGTGTGTGTGTGTCTGTCTGGCTGTCTGATGTTGTGTGATCTAGAAACGTCAAAACATGGCGGCCCAGTCCCCATTTTGTCTGCTGCACAAACCGAATCACTCATCACCGCTTGACTGCAAACTTCACCACCTTAGGCGATTGCGTTATGTTTATTGTTGAGTCCGAAATGATAGGAGAGCTTGCCTGTGGAGGACGTGATATTTTCCTAAACAACATGGTAGCAATGTACGTGTAACGTAAGACTGTGGTATTGCTACCGTGGAATTGTATTATATATCGCTGTTACCAATGTAATACAGTGCCCGATGGTTTTGTCCGATTTTGACAAAATTTGATGTCTCTCGGCAGATTTTCATAAAAAGTCCCCAGTATCGAATTTCCGTCCAGCGGTAATATATTCTTATGGAGGACGGACAGACAGACAGACAGACAGAAAGACGAACATGGCAGAGGTAACAGGCGCTTTTCGTGACTATGCAGACGATCCAAATAAATGGCTGACAGGGACATAAACACTGCCACCAGCCAACTCTATGACAGCAGATTTTTAAGACGCAACACTGCTAGCCATTTCAATACACTTCCCCTGTTCACACCTCACCCCGCATTATCGCTCTTAATGTTATTTCACTGTCCTTCACGTGGGCGATTCCAAAGAGTTTCGCCACCATGTTTCTGTATGCATGCTAGAAATGTGCCTCCTAGTATTATGGGCCTTCTCGAATATGACTTCGTCTAATTTTATGGACAGATACCAGAGTTTCCTAGGAATCTTCTGCCTCCATCTTTGGGCAGTCACTCTGCCCTACCGCCGTGAGAATGTAGTATCTCAAATATGCCTCATACAAATATTATATTAGTCATTTTCTTATATTCAGTGTACTGACCAGCCAGTACATATAGTAAAATACAATTAATTACAATCATAAAACACATTTTACGATATTACACCAAAAAAATAACAAGTGCGGCATTCCGTTTCGGGTATTAACACAGCAGTGTGGGCTTGTAACTGTCAACTGGTGTATTCAAGAATTTTATGATTTGAATATTTCAGAGACGACAGAACGTTTAATACCTGAAGTGGACTGTTGGACCTGACATATTTGTGCTCGTAAACTACCTGAAGATGGCACTCTGGTGCCGAAACATGTGGAGGTGATACGTATTATGAATTATGTGTTGTGATTTGTAATTAAGTGCATTTTATTACGTGCATTTGTTGGTCAATGTACTGAGTGCATCATGCAGTTTACATCCATTCAAGGAAACCTGTATCCACTCACGTTGCTTTTTACCTAATATCCTAATCTGTTCATTCAATCGTCCCCTGTTTGACATATGTCTTTCTCTCTTCCCTTCTTTCTTTTTTCTTTGCGTTATTGCATACAAAACAATCCCCGCGCCTGTCATAACGTCTGTAAATAACGCAACTGCATGGCACAGTTCTCCTGAACGTGAACTCTTAATCCCCTTCTGTAGAATCTGGTGACCACAGGAAGGTTTACCTTTGCACAAGTGATTACACATTGTTTCTGCTTAGCCCGATATGTGGTTATAATTTATTACATGCTCTTTACGCTAGCCACAAATTAATAATTCCTTGTGACAGGGGTGCAGAAGTTTCCCGGAATCTAAGAGCCATCTCAAAATTCTAGGCTCCTGTTACTTTACTTGTTGCAAGTTCCATAATGAGGACAGACAATCGTTTTTATTGCTACAGTACAAAATTTAGTCTCCCGAGGGACTTGGCGCCAGAGATTTATGTGCTCCTGCCCTGTGATACTTGTATTGTCATAGCTGTACTGCTCATGTGTCGAACGTCTTCATGGTGTCATTTAGAGGAAAAATTTTATGATGTTGTCATATCTGGCTCAGGTTTTGATTACAGAACCATACGTATTTTTATAGTAAGGTGTGACGATGCGAAACTTTGAGGCTGTACTTACTTACTTAATTACTTACTTACTCTATGGTGCAGAGTCCTTGAGAAGCTAACTGGTTTGCAGCTAGTCAAGAAATTCCCCGCATTTCACGGAACCCGAAGGTTCATTACCGCACTCACAAGTGTCCGCCATCTGTCTGTATCCTGGGCCAGCCCAATCACATCCCACCTCCTGGAGATCCATCCTAATATTATCCACCCATCTACGCCTAGGTCTCCCCAGTAGTCTCCTTCCCTCCGGTTTCCCCAGCAAGACCCTCACCCGTACGCGCCACATGTCCAGCCCATCTCATTCTTCTCGATTTTATCACCCGCACAATATTGGGTGAGGAGTGCAGATCATTTAGCTTGAGGCTATATCCGACAAATTTACTGCAGTCTGTACCACTACCAAGAAAGAGTTTCGTAAATTCTTTAACTGGTTGTTTATAACGTCTTCATATATACGAGGGAGAGTCAAATGAAAACCTTAAAATTTAACACACAATTATATTAAAATATGTACAGTTTTCATTTGACTCGCCCTCGTGTGTACACCAAACGCTTGTTTGAAATATGCATCTGAAGTTCCTACCCGGGTTTCCTTCTTTAACACTTTCAGTGCCACAACGTAAAATTCATCCTCTCCACAGTTAGTATGTATGCAGGAATTATAATAATATCTGCTTGCATAATAGGCTATGGGGGTTTGATTCCCAGTCACAGGTAAGAAACTTATTTGTCCTGCCAAGCGTCCATACCGGCTGTGGGGGTCCACTCAGCTTCCCATTCCATGGGTACCGGGATCTCTTCCCCTGCTAGTAAAATGACCTCCATCTGTTGTGAGGATAAGAATGACTATTCTGTACCTCCACTCCCCCATGCACCTTCATGACGTGCACATCGACAACTATACATAACTAACATTGTTTTAAAAGCTCAATAATCTGAGCCTCCTTTACCTTATCTAGAAACTGCAACTGAACACATTCTGTAGAAATACGACACCCTGTACTTTTAAAAATGACTCATCTCTTACGGGAAATTTTTCACTTTGTTGTGTACTTCAGTCGCGTGTGCATGTGACCGTAGTCCCTAATGCTTGCAGTATTTAGAATCGCCCAGCCTCTTGTTGTACGTACAAACAACCTAAAATGGCTCGACTCCTGTCCTTTACTTCGCTGTGCAGTCGGGAGCAACCCGAAGCCACGACACAGACGTGTGAAAGAAGTGACATGCGGAATGTCGCGCGCTCTAAATCACATCAGTAGCAGACATACACACAACACGTCTTGTTATTCTGGATTTGTGGCTTTTGGGGAAATTAATACTATACAGACAGTATAACAGCTATGTCATTTTAAGTTGAGATAACTCTACAGTGTCATGTCAAACTTTACCGCCTTGTCGAGTTTGTTACTGAAATGCCAGCCTACATTCAAGTGCAGCAGTTCCGTGTTGCCATATCTCCCGTCTTTGCGGCTTAGCGGTCATGCAACCATAATCTAATATCTGTCAAGAAAGTTTACGGAACGCAAAGAGTGTAAGTTAATTTTAAAAACTCGCTTTGATATGGTCTAACAATTGTTATAATGTGACATGGTATGTAAACTTAAAAATTTTGTACTGTTGTGTTCAGTTTGTTACAGAAGAGTAACTTTATAACTCATTACTGACTTCGTAAAATTGCACGTTATTACTCAACCTGCTGTTAACACTACGTCATGAAGTTTATCTCAATACATATTAAAAATAAGCAGTGTACTGTGACGTAACCTTATGGTGCGTTCGCGTAATATTTTTACCTCCTCAGCTATTCCAACAGCCCGACGCCGTTTCACTTAGAGAACACTTCTGTGGCGATTTAATGTGGCCGACAACAATAAAATATACTGAGGTCATCAGGTGAAATGCCCGATATTTGTGCCCGATTTTAAACAAATCTGGATTTTCTTGACAGATTTTCATGAAATTGTCCAATATAAAATTTTACGAAAATATGTCCAGTGGGAGACAGACGGACACGACGAAGATAATAGCCGTTTTTGTGACTGCATGAAAGCGCCCAAAATGTTATTCTTACACCTCAGGAAATACCCTGCGCGTACATTACAAACACAAACTGATTAATTTGGTCTAGGGATCTAGTCACTGAAATAAGGTCTTTTACGGAAGTCATGTCTTTCCGTCCACCTTTAACCTAGTATCGGCACCTAGACCGTTGGGTAAAGTTATTCTTAAAATTCGGCAGTAAGGTATTTTCACTAAATGGTATTTGACAGTTCCGATTTTAGTCCATATTGATCGGTAATAAAGCCGAGTTTACATACGATCATGGGGCACACGATGGCTCAGTTGGTTGAGGCACTGCGCTACAAGCCGGAAGGTCGCGTGTTCTATTCCAGACGGTGTCACTGGAATTTTTCATTGACGTATTCCTTCTGGTCGCACTATGGCCCTGGGGTCGACTCAGCCTCTAACAGAAATGAGTACCAGGAATATTTCCTGGGGGTGAAGGCGGCCGATGCGTAAGGCTGACAACCTTTAAACCTTCATGTGCCGATTGTCTTGAAATCTGGAAGCCTTAACATCCTGGAACCCTCAGGGCCTGTCCAGGCCTGTAATGGGATTGCTTTACCTTTACATGCGATCATACATGTATCCCATAAACTGTCCAGCACAAGATCAAGTGTATGCCCATACACGTTCTCATATTTTGTTAAGTTTGATATGAAAGATTTTCTTTAAACGTTGTGACTCATTTACGATTTTTAGCCATACTGTCCCAAGGAAAGGCTGGTTTACATAGAACAGCAGACTGCTTCAATAGCCTATACCATAAACCGTTGGATAGACTGTGTTGAAATGTTCTGTAGGAAACTTCTGCGGATATTTGTTTGGTGATCCGCACTTCCAGACGTATTGATTGATGATAAAAATGTAGTTTGCTTGAGACTATGTATAAATTTACTTTCTTGGCCGCTTTCGCAAAATTGCGAAAAGCGACAATTAACTTCGTCATGTCTGTCCGTCTGTCCTTCCTTCCGCATGGAACAACACGGCTCCCACTGGGCGGATTGTCATTAAATTTCATATTTTGAGTTTTTTTCGAAAATCTGCAGAGAAAATCCAAGTTTCATTCAAATCTGACAAAAAAACGGATACTTTACATGAAGACCAACATACATTTTTTATCGTATCTCGCTCATTTCTTCTTAGAATGAGAAATGTTTCAGATAAAAGTTGAAGAGAAAATCAAAACACACATTTTATGTTCAGTAACATTTTTCTAAGATAGTGCCGTTTATGAGATAATGTGGAAAAATATTGTAGAGCCGGACAGACCACAGGTGACAATATGACTCATTCGCAATGCATGCCGGATGACTAAAGCTACAAACACACACTGCAACAATGGTTCCACGAACGCGCCTCATTGGTACGTTGTACCTACATCGCCTGTCTTGTCGTGTATTCCATAAGCCGCATCACAGATGTAAGACTGAATTTCCATAAGACAGACTTAATTTGCCAGACAGTTCACATGTTCAGCCGTATTGAGTCATGACAGAGTCTATTGTGCGTGAAGCTGTACATGCACTTTTTAATGTAGCCTTCGCAGATTTTGTTTAAATTAGATTCGCGACCCTTGCGTTAATTTGCATTGCATTATTTCCACTTTAAGTGCAGACGTGTTGTGTAAGCCTATGAATTAATCCCCTAAGTCATCAGCTAGGTAGAAACATGGCAGTGGTGAAAAATCTTTGAGGTTATGTACGACAAATTTAATAGACATGTTGGTCTATAATATTTCGTGTTATAACAAGATACAGGCACACCAAGAACAGTATAAGCCTCACTGTCATGTTTCTGAAGCTGGCCGTGTTGTACCGCATTGCCTGTCCTGTTGAAACGTTGGTTGCAGTCACTTTCCAGATGTACTGGATTAGTATACAAATGTATGCAGTAGCCATACTGTTCACCCGTAATCCTTGCAACCCTTATGCGGACACGTGATGCCTGACAGTAATGAGTGTTTGTCCATTCTTAGTAGCCACTCCTCGGACAAGTTAAACAAGTTGTATCTGCTTTTGCCCGTTTTACATTTGAACGCTCTGTACTTAATGTGTCAACGACAAATAGCTATAAGAAAGATGAAGTAAGGACTCAACCCTTCGATGATGCTTGGGTTTAAATCAAGGCTGCTGCTCAAGATGAAGAGGGTTTACGGTTGCATTACTCATGTTGCGTTGACCAAACGTACTGTGCACCGAGGGTGACAGTGAAGAATTATTGAAGTCGAATGTGTTCTTTTGCTTAAAGCACCTCACCGTGAAGACGTATGGCGGAGTGGAGGTATAACTGCTCAAATTCATAACCTGTACTCTGCATGTGCGTAAGTGGTTAGCTAATTTACCCTCGAGGAAAGAGCCTTTGGTACACATTTTATGGGTGGTCGAGTGGTCCGCTGGATTACGTGCTGTGGGGCAAAAAGAAAAATTTCTGCATTTGTCGTGAACCGAACAACCCTCCGTCCTATGAGCGATACTGAATAAGCTGCCAGTAGTTTCAAGATTGATTGTGTAACAGCTGTAAGGTCTTATCATAAAACCAACTAGAAGCACCAATTCCTCAAATTTATTTTTAGAATAAAACTCTACATGTTTCGGACAGTTCCTCCGTCCATCATCAGAAGTTTTTCACTGTTCACACAACAATGGTATATGTCATACAGGTTTGCTGACAGCTTGCGAGCAGGATCAGGAAGGAATTGGTTCCGTCCTGTGTGTGCAGTGAAAAACTCCTGATCGTGGACACAGGAACTGTCCGAAATATGTAGAGTTTTGTTCTAAAAATAAATTTGAGAAATTAGTGCATCTAGTTGGTTTTATGATAAGAATTTATCACGATGCACGGTCACCTGACCGTCAAAGTTTTAAGGTCCTAATAAATATCCGTCAAACAAGCCATGTGTTTGATATGGAGAAACTAAAAACACTACATGTTTCGGCTTTGAATGAAGCCATCATCAAACTGTACAATATTTCATATAGAAGGTGTAATATACAACATTGAAAGTATATTAGTATTCTTAAATATCGTAAAAGCTTATCATAAAAGCTTTTAGTAATACGTCCAGACTGCTATGATGGCTTGTCACTGTTTGAGAGGTAGGTGCGTCCCATTTGACGGTATAACATTCTTCTTCTTATCCTTCAATCTTTTGATTGGATGGCAGCTTTCCCTCTGGATTTGTTGCAAGCCATTCTTTTCATTGCTGTATAACTGTCAGCTCCTATGTTTCTGTCGACTTGCTTTAAGTATTGTAGTCGAAGTCTTCCCACGGCCTTTTTTCCGGATATTGCTCCTTCAAGGATGTTTACTACAAACTCGTTATGCCAAATTATATGTCCTATCCATGAGTGGCTTCTGTTTTTTTAAATTTTTTAAAAGTTCTACATTAAAAACGTTAAATTCCTAGGCAGTGGCCAGAAGTACCTTAACCCACGGATGAAAAATCCAGAGAGTATTTTGCTTGATGTACGTTCTGTTGTGCCGGTCTTAGGATCCATGTGTTACATGCAGGGGGGGGGGAGTCGTATTGTGATACGTTGATGTTTACATATGCTAAATGTGACAATTCTGAGATCACAGGCGTGATTGGCGTATATAAAAATACATTTTCGTTCAGTAATGTTACAGATACGATCATGTTAAAGGATAAACTGGAAATATAGCCTAATGTTGGAAAATATGTTGTATTGACGTGGGGTGGATTTGTGTAAAGTCTAAGCGTAATTCTGTTGCAAAGTAGAGAAACTTCAAAGCCAGATGAGTAATATTAATAGTGATGTTGTGCAAATCTCATGACTTATCGAATTTTATCTTAAACTATGTTGACTTCCGTTTCTATCTGAATAAAGCACTAGCGATTGTAATTCATCAAACACTCACTATATATATATATATATATATATATATATATCCATAAAAAGTTGTTCCTCCTGAGGAAGACCACGAAGATGGTCGAAACGTTTTGAGTATGTAGTATGAATCCTTTTAATAGACACATATGTAAGAATGTTTTGATGGTGTTATGCTCTTTTCCTCATGAACAGCACACCTGTATTGTTACTGATGTAAACGTTACCGACATGAGCTGCTTCTGTTCAAACGTTCGCCTGATTACCTCTTCCTTCCTCTGCCCTTTAATATGTAAAGCCAAGCCTACGGACCCTCTCAGGTGATCCTTAATTTGTATTACAGGTGGAGTGTAAGAAGGCCCAGCCCAAGGAGGTGATGTTGCCTGCGAACTTGGCGAAGACGCGAGCCGCGGGCAGAGGCGCATACGGTGAGTTGCTAATGCTGAACCCCGCCGCTGCAGTTGGCGGTCTGCCTCCTGGGGCTGGAGCGTCGAGTCTAGCGGCGAACACTGCCGCCGCTTACCGCTACACCCCGTACCCCCTTCCTGCTGCCGCGGCCCCTCACCCTGTAGGGGTGGGTCTCCATGCCGCTATGGTCCCTATAGCTGTGGCTCCTTCCAGCGCTGTTACCAACCCTAACTGTCTGCAGTACACACCAGCCACGACTCTATATAACATGGCAGGGGCGGTGCAGGCTGCCGCATCCTGCAAGCGCGCGTTCGCTGCTGCACTACGTCCACACCACACCCCGACCACCGCCGCTGCCCTTACATACAGTATGAATGACTTGCTCGGGGTTCAGGGGTTGGATATGTCGGCCATGTATCATCCCGCCATCCCCACGGCTGTGGGCCTCTGACCCATGTTTACCCCCTTACCAGGGCCACAGTGAAGAGGAGAGGGTACTGTTTCCATTATAGTGCCAAACTGCGACATCATGTCCCCTCTTGTACCCCTGTCATGCAACTGCAGTGTCGACCTTTACGCGTCATAATAGTATAGCAATATGTGCGTCTGTTGGTATGTTCCGTATTCAGGCTGTCGAAAATTGCATGGTATCCCTCGTGTAATGGTAAGCATATCGTGAAACGTGTGCTGTGTCCGTATAATTCCTGCTGCTCCACTTGCATTCAAAACTCATCACGAGACTACTTGGTCAATGTTCCTCTACCATTAAAACTACCCTTTGATTTGTGTCATATGCCACATACACAGCCACTAGCGTTTGATTTAAATCCATTCAGGGACTTAACGACATTGCTGTTGGTATGCAAAATGATTTTTGCATTACTTTCCCAAGTCCCTGCCCAAAACTTAGTAGATAATTCCTAAACAGAGTTGAAGGTGGTGGAAAGAGTCACACTACCTTCTCACTCCCATCCCATGCCCTCTCCTCTAAACGTGACGTAATTTACTTAAGTTCAGGGAAGAAACTGTGATTCCTTTTAGTGTAGACTAGTTTCATTAGTGCTTTAATTAGCGTTATTAACACAATAATAGTCCAACCAAAGCGGCCTCATTGTTAAAATAGAAACGTAGTGATGGGTTACAAGACTGGTAGGTATGATTTCTTAGCGACGTAAGGCCTGGTTAAACCACTTGTTGTGTACAGTATATGAAATTGGATGCCTTCAAGAAGTATCATACATTGATTTATATTTGTTATGTGCCCGTGGCAATGAGAGAAACTTAGTATTGTAACGTTGGTAGAGTGTCCTAGAATTCAGAGAGACGTGTATTAGTGCGCACTTTGATGTGTTCAGAATTCAGGGACTTCGAATTCTCAGATCTGTAGAAGTGGTAGATTCTCTGCGTGTAATCCGTCACTAATTGCATATTACACGATAATCACTGAAAACGGGTCAGCCTTTACTGATAGGCGTGTTGTAGCATTTGATGATTTACAGTGTTCCTGGGCGATGGAATTTGCGACGTCATCTTAGTAGTGCCGAGTGTAGTGGGCACAGATTTTGACCAGAAAGTAAATATCATAGTTAACGGCTTTTCTTGTCGGATGAACATATATTGATATGTGGCATGTTGTTTGGGCAACATATCAAGCTAGTTTACGTCATCTGAAGAGTCTGTACTAGTATTTTTAGCGGCACAAGTTATAGGCTAGTGTGTGCGTCAGTTAGCAAATATCGAGGGCTCTATACAGTCTGGAAAATCATGACGCATTTAACGAAAATAAATATACAGATATTATAATGAAAGAAGTAAGATGTAAACTAGTAATTTATACACCAATTAACGAATGTTATTTTTATAAAGTTATTTGTAATTAAAAAAACGTGTTTTTGTAGATTGTGGTGTAACCAGGCCTGCTTAGATTGGGAAGGGAGTGAGCATTTGAGACTTCAAAGTAATGCCAACTTCTGGCAGTGTCAAATGTGGTGGTTTAATAAACCTCACTATAGAAATGCGATGATGTGGCAACGAATTTCTGCCTTCGTTAGAACGATCGTGTTAATACGTGAGAAATGATATTAGGATAATCATAACAATATGGTACAATACCCCTAGCTTGCACCGCCCTTTGCTGTGTCGTCATTATTCATGGTCGCTGCTGTACTGTTCAAATTTTCGACCGCATTCTGCGACCATGATGGCCAGTGGTATAATTAGTTACCATGGAGGAAGAAAGTAGTTTAGTTTGGATACTGCACTTTAGTCGAAGTCATGGAATGTAGCCTGGGCATTGAATGTAGTAAACTAATTGAATTCAGATGATGTTTTTAATTCATGTCATCAACCAACAATACATATGTCAATGCGACACGTGTGATTATCTTATTTTTTTCCAAAGTTTGTCAGTGTTGCTTTGCGTACATCCAGCTTGATTCCTGTATTTCTATGACAAGTTTTATAGCAATACCATAATAATTTGATACACATATGTAATTGTTTGGTATGTATATTGTCCGTAAAGAACACTATACACCACTCTGTATGTAAAAGTTACCAATATCATAATGTTTTCTTATTTTCTGTGCTATAATACCTTAAAAAGTAACACTATTTACTACTGTCTGGTGAATTAAAATGAATTAAGGTGAAAGTGAGAACTTTGTTTTGTTTGCAGAATGCTTTCTCTTATCATTATCAATGAAAAGTCGACACGTATAAAATTTAAGTCTAAAGTGAAAAGCAAATGTATTTGTCGCAGTGAAATGTTATTCTAAGGAGAATTCTTTTGATCAGGCTTATGTTTTCGTCCAAACCGCATAGTTTTTCTAATTTTCACCTTAATTAAGGGCAACCAGATGATTGATAATGATAATTCCGATATTTACATCCAATTATTTTAAATAAAATATCTGACTTCCAATTAAAACACTCATGAAATTTCATAATTGTCTATATTCTAATCATCTAGAGACGGTGTTGTCTAAATATGTGGTGAAAGTGTTTCAAATCCTAGAATTGAAACTAAAATTCTTCAAAAGGGAAGGTGGGGGAGGCCCCTTGTCGGTTCCAGGTTTGTGCACAGGAGGGCACCGAGAGGACGCCAGCGCGCCATTTTTATTTCACAGTAAGTCAGGTGAAGTAATCGCGACCCGGTATTTAGATGTTGAGTTGATTCCAGTAGTTGTTGGCGCGAGTAGACATACTAGCTGTATAACAAACATCACAGCTTAGCGCTTGCAATTGTTCTAGTGTCTGTCTGTCTAAACAGCAAGATATGATACCGTTATCAACATAAGATCCATATCACAATACGTTTATGAAATGTAGATTATTTATACTAGTATATGTTAGAAATAGGTAGATTATTTGTAGATAAGGATCATATCTGTAAGGAATATAGCACTATCAATTTGCATCTTCTATGCAATATTTAATAACGTTTATGAGCTCATTTGTAGTCCTCATTAGATAATAATACTAATTTTTAGTGAGTAGATTTTTTTACATTTTGAAAGAGAGACGTATTTATTTTATACAGTTTTTCCTAATGATATTATTAATGCATTTTGATGACTTATATATTTTAACACGTGTCTGTTCCCTCCAGCTGCCTGTCTTCTCGTGGGTGAAGGATATATTTTACTCCAAGTATTAATTGTACTTAACTAGTGATGTTAGAATTAAAATAGTTATATTAACATTTACAGTGTTATATACATATTATATGTTATTAATGTCAAGTGTATAGATAGATGACTTGCTAACCTGTGTTTTCTTTCTGTATTCAGATACTGGTTTTAACATCACATATTGTAAATTAATGTAAATTTACTGTTAACTTGTTGGCAGAAATAAGCCAAAGATATACACATTTTTCGTGGCTTTGAGAATCGTCTGGAGTTTGGAAAGAAAAATCATGGGTTATGTTTGAACATTCAAAGGACCATGTTAAGGTTCTATCTAAATAAATGACAGAAAGAAATTGTTGTTCTGTGTTGTTAGAATGAGTAGGATTTCAATTTGTGTAACTATTACATAGAATAAAAGTACCGTTTGTGAAAATCGCATATCTAATTTGTTGTAATTTTGGTATACATTGTAGAATTTAGCTGCCGTAGTGTAGAATTCCATTGTGTTCCGCCCGGCTAGAGAAATAGACACAGTAGTGACCCAAGTAGTGATTCCTTCATCAGTCATTCACATCCTGCATAGCTGACAGTGGTGTACTGTTACTTCTAGTTGTGTAGGTAGGCAGGCAGGCAGCAACTACGTCTACACGGATGGACCGACCAGCCAACTTCCCCTTCTGCAGTTGCTGACAGCGATCTATCAAGATGAAACGATGCCAGCACGACCAGATCACTTTTCTTTACAATATGTTCATAGCAATTTCCTTCAGCCTTGCTCTTGCTGCCTGAGAGTTGGTCTTATTTCCTGCTGCTATATGCAAGACTGTTACATCCCTAGGTAACACATGCACTTGTGTATCCAGCTAACACAGTTCGTGTTTTCGTGCTTTCTTTAACTTTCTGCATTGAACAGAATGTGTGTTTGGGCGAAAAAAAAATGGATTCACTCTACTAAAGTGTATCGTAGGTGAAAGTGATATTTTGCTTAGAAAAGTTTCAGACCCTTGTGTTTAATGACTAGGCGCTGAATATTCATTGCTTTGCTTCAGATGGCAGCTGTGTGATCTGTTGTTACATATCTGTACACTAATTTCACATTTTCTTATCTTAATCAGAGACTCAGATTTTACTGCATGTAAATATTTCCCAGAAGCAATCTCCAGAATGATAGGTCTTAAAAACATGTTTTGTATTCTAAATTTAAAAAGTGGACACATATTAACACAAATTATTGAAAAAAATTAACATACTTACTCCATAATGAAGAACGACCAGCCACTAACTACGAGAATGTGACCCTACTGCTTTGAAGAGCGCGTCTCGTTCCTGTTCTTTGATTTGACTGCGAATTTCTCAGGTTCCACACGTGAATCTCTTCTGTGAGTGAACCACGACAGGAAACCGTCCTTCAGAGAGGAGGTGGCACATGGACTGACTCATGAAGGCTGTAAGTTGAAAAAGTTTCTGGTTCGACTCTTCATCTCATCGAAATTCTACATCAAATTCTACACGAGAGCCAACACACCGAATCTTTTGAAGTCGTGTCTGCTGATGTCACATCTCTTTCTCTCCCATTCAGTATCCTGCTGGTGTCTTCTGCCCCCGCAAAGCCGAACATTCTCTTAACAGTGTCTTTTAATTCGGACGTGAAGCCTACTGCTAGAAATATCTCAGATTAGCATAGCACTTTCCCCTTGATTTTTTTCTTTCATGAAACCAGCGTGCGGAGCAGCTGTATGCGTCTCGCCATTACCCCATCACATAACTCTGCCCTCTTCAGTAAATATGCACTAAATATACAGCATACTTCCGATTATCCATGGCCGATATTTTGACTTTTATTATGTCCGTACAGATTAATTTATTGAATTCCTACTAATCCACGCGTTATCGTAAACAGAGGATTCGTGGCACTATTTTCACTGGCCACATTTGCGTGGTCAGTGAGCTAATGCATCACCGAGGTATAGGAATCGTGTTGAGTCCGATTCTTCCTCCCATGACGCAGTTGGAGTTATTACAGTCCTGCCGTGTTCCAAGAACAAGACGTGTGTGAATTGCGTATGTCGTGGGATTATCTTCTCTTGCTTCACCCCACCTCTACACCCCCCCCCTCCCATTGCCCTCGGATAATCGAGAGT
>Ga0123354_10003051_pt1 | contig 22827 bp, 10 predicted proteins | sample TergutLab28metaG_2_FD_97872 | JGI IMG/M metagenome (GOLD analysis project Ga0123354, IMG submission 97872) | Labiotermes labralis P4 segment gut microbial communities from Petit-Saut dam, French Guiana - Lab288 P4 | ecosystem: Host-associated > Arthropoda: Insects > Digestive system > Gut ... | reverse complement strand
CATGCCTCTACATGTTTCGAGCACATGTGCTCATCATCAGGAGGTCAAAATTGTATACACAGCCTCTGGTATCATCAGACCTATAGGTGTGATGATGACCTCCTGATGATGAGCACATGTGCTTGAAACATGTAGAGGCATGAAATAAAACTTATTTAAAACGAATTTCGTGCATCAAGTTGGTTAAATACTGAGATAAAAAAAGCAATAACTGTTACACAACCTGTTTGCTTATCCGTAGCCTTAGTTATCTAGGACGCAATATGCATGCGCCATACTGTCATCTGTGGATTGCCCGGCTCAACAATATTTTTCCACGTTATATCATCAGTGGCATGATTTAAAAAAAAAAGTTATTGAAAATAAAACGTGATTTGTGATTTAGTCTATAAAATTTATCCGATATATTTCTCATTATAAGAAGAAAAGAGCGGGCTGTGATCATAAATGTACACAGGTCTTCATGTAAAGCACCCGTCTTTCTGTCAGATTTTAATGAAACTTGAATTGTTTCGACAGATTTCCGAAAAACAGCCAAAGATTAAATTTCATGAAAATGCGTCCAATGGGAGCCGAGTTCCGCGAGGAAAGACAGACAGACAGACACACATGGCGATGCTAATATTCACTTTTCGCAATTTTGTAAACGTGCCTAAAAACTAGATACTAAATTTAACTTCTGGGCTGGTTTAAATGAAATACCGCGATGTAATACTGCCAATAAATACTGTTCGGTTTAAAGTAAGTGCCCATTAGCTGATGCAAAAACAAAGGTCATGGCAGAATGATAATTGCATCTGGTACAGAGAAAATACAAATAAATTTAGGCGTACTTGGGAAATTTAAAAATTGTCGTCAATGTTAAGCGAGAAATAAGTAATGAAAATTTATCTACTAACTTACTTAACATGTCAACCTAAATGAGAATTATAGAAAGTGAACTGGTATTAAAATTGGCATGAGATAAGTTGGACACGTTTCCGTTTCATTACCCTAACATACCTATAACTCCGTGTGTTAGATCAGTATGACCAAAGATGACCGCAAGCTACAAGAAGTTCTCATCGTACACAGCGAGAAAAGACCTGGGTAACCTAAAGCACTCTGATACAGTTTCTTTCAGTCTGGTCAGATGTGTTTAGATTGTACTGAAAATGGCAGCCTGAAGGGGTGGATTTGGGGAGCGAAACGAATAAGGGGGAAGTAAGGGTGGGCGGGTGACTGGATGCCGGGAGGGAAAAAGACCAGAAGGCACACAGGAAGTCAGAAAGTGTTCTGTACTTGGATGTAGGGATTGGAGGAAAGACTGTGTTACGGCCTGGACAAGAAGGTTTAATATATGGACTTAAGGGTGAGCAAATTTCAGTGGTACAAATGACATCACCCCCACTCACTTCCTACACTGCCATAAATATACAAGTATCAATAGCTATGTCGTTATATCGGGTATTTTCATGAAAAGAATAAAATGTATCAGTCCATTTACACTGTGTTATGTCACAGCAGATGAATAGCGGCTATTAATGCACATATACAACAGACTAAACGATGCATTTCCATTAGAGTCTAACTCATTGTATACAGTACCTCAGTGGAAATGTGAAAAGCATTAGCAAAATATTTCTACTGTTGAATGAAAGCTATTCAACGACGCTCTGTCACTAACAAACATTATATGGCAAGGTCAACGTTGGTTGCATATCAGACAGTAATGGTTTTACATCCAAAGTTAGGACGCAGCATCAGTTTACAGTCACGTAAATATTGTCATATTTGTAACATAACCGAATCACCGTCTCTCCCAAAATATTTTTGTTTCATAACTTTCAATAAAGCTGAAAATTAACCGAACCAACGACATTAGTATAAACTGTTATAATAGTGATAAATTCTGAACTTATTGTCCACAGTTAAATGAGTTTACTGACGTACGAGTAATAACAACGGAAAATATAAGTGACCAAAACTTCTGAACACATAGTGTTGTTAGTAGTGCAGTGCTGGTGAATTTATCCTTCAATTAATGTTTTCCTCCCACACGCGGCCTTTTCGCACGTTTTCAAGCCAACATTTCAAACACTCCTAATTTCAATAAAAGTAGCGTCAGTGCTTGTTCAACTGATTCAAACTTTGTGGCTTAAGTAGGATGAATGAAAAGCACAAATAATTTTGGAGTTTAAAGCAGTTAGCAGAGACAGGAATGATGGAGGAATACTGTTGTATTTGTTGTTAGAACATTTCGACAATGTTAATTCGATGTATCTGATAGATTATTACATCTAGTATAAAGTTTTCTTTATTGGAGATGGTTTATCTTTGGTGTATATTGCGATGGATTTCGTTACTTATTGCCTTTTTCTGAAGCGTACACCTTATTTATGAACGGCTTGTGCTTGGTGTGTTCGAAAGCACCTGATTCCGAACGTGGGCTGGAGTACCATCAGGATGCAATTACCTACCGCGCTCTCTCACTCGACACACGATGAATGTGGGAGTGGAATGATCTGCACGCCACAGCCCGAAACATCCATCAGAAACTGTGTTTACACGGTACAAATCAGCTCTCGATATAGCATGAGGCAATGGTAAAACTTGTTTATGTATTAAAACCACATTCATTTACTTGCAAACTGGACCCGGATCTAAGTCACAAGTGACTGAAATCTGGCCTGATGTACGAAAAAATATCGAGATACAAATAGAACTTCAGTTGGCCTCAAAGGCGGTATTTTCTGCACTAAATAAATTACTTGCATAAAATCACCATCAGTTTCTTCCTAAGGGAAGGCAGACTGACTCGTTCGGTCATAAAAGGAAGTCTTCCCAATATATTCTTAGTCTTCCTATGTCCCTAAGTCCAGCTGCCTTTTATTCCACAATGCTTGCGTGGCTCTTCCTGGATCCATTACAACAGGACAATATCGATAAAAATATTCTTCTGTTACAGTCTCACACAGAAATAATTTCAGTCCTTTCATCGGCAAATTTGCCACATTAACAAAGTTGATAACTGCGGCAAATAAATGTGGGCACAAAATTGACTGATACACGGGCAGAATAAACTCAAAAATCACGTGAAATCCTACGGCATATTCTATATTCTTTTACAAAAATGAAATCGGATTTAAATACTTAATAATATAAGCTAATGCTTTTATTGTGTTATACCAAGAAGAGTTCTAGGGTCATTATTTAAATATCCTTTATGAGACGCAAGCGAACTCAGCACAATCGAGTCAGGAATGAAGAACAAATGGCAGTCCCGGGTACAGAATTTTACACCCGTGCCACACAATAATGTAACGAAAGTTATCTCGAAACACACAGATAAGGCGAGGCTGAATGTTCCTATCTTCAAAAATCTGCACACTCATCTGACAGAATTAAATGAACGTACATCGTACATTGGAACTATATACAGCAGACAAACACAATTCTCCCAGTTGTAAAGGCATGGAAATTAACACGTGCCTGAAACCACAAGAGATGATAACTTTCAGAACACACACACAGACAGACACAGGCAAACACACACACACACACACACACACACACACACATATATATATATATATATATATATAATGTTTAAATCAATTTTAATTCCTTTAGCAACTGAACAAGTACTTAAAACTTACGTGTTAAACAGTTATTGTACATTTTCAAATACAATTCAACACACCACCACATCACAAAATATATTTCACTCATATGCACATCTATTGATTGGGTCGTCTGATTTCTCTACGCCAGATTTCGAGCTACTTCTTAAAACGGAAACAACTTACTACGAACTAACACTTCGCCAGACTTCTTCTGAGGCAAAAAATGTGACCACTGTCCACAGTTTGCACAATATTATCTGACTACTGCATAAGACCCGGTCGTTGAATATTCTTCAAAAATTGAAAAATAAACGCATATAACGTTTTGAAGTCCTCATTTCGGCGAGTCTTCAGATTGTGGTCTTCGAAATGGCACTTTCACCCTGAGGGAGGATGTATACAGTGGTATCCGCCTACAAGGATAAAAAGCGTCACAATTCCAAAACCCACATACTGAATGATAATGTAAATCTGACATTCTTAAAATGCTGGTAACTTGAGGATTGACACAACAACTATCAGTTTCTCATAGAAGACACTGCAGGGCGAACGTAGTGCCTGCTTACTATTGATACCCACCTGCCATTACTGCCTATATCCGGAAATTTTTACAATGTGTATGTTCATGTCGTGACACTATTTACGTTCCCCACACCTAAAGATAATAAAGACACACACACACACACATATATATATATATTTATTTATTTATGTACTTTTGCAGACCACCTTAAGGGTTGGGACTTAAATGGCCATTATCAGTAATTATGATTACATTCCTCGTCACCATTTTTAATTCTGATTGAAATTCTAAGCCATTTGACGTCATCTGTGAGAGATTTTAAATTTCCACATCCTGAAGACGGAGGCAGCATCTTCTAAAACTACAATGTTGTGTCCCAGAAAACAATTCTTCTTGCTGTTTTTTTTATGAATGCCAACCTCATTTGGGCACAACTACCTCCACTTACAACAGCACAAATGCATTCAAACACCTCACCGAAGACAACACTAGATAATATAAGGGTTAGCCTACGAATCCAATAATACCAAACAATAAAATGTCATAGTTATGGGCAAGTTTCTTGCTGTCTGTCTTTCCTACATGACAATCCACTCAAAATAATCAGCAAACTTATAGCTAGCTAGTTTCTCAATTGTTTCGTTGGAGAGAAAGACCCCCCCCCTCCGACAACCACCCACCCCCTCATATATATAAAACACGTTACCAAGGCAACAAAAGACTAGCTTTGTTTTGTACTGTGCTAGGCAGACAAATGCGGCACACAAGTAGATACGTGACTACAGAGATCGCTGGGAAGGGTTGTTGTTAGGGGTTCAGAAAAGCTCTTATATAAGGGAGGTGGGAGGAGTGGAAGGAACGGAGCAACTCCCAGGGCAGATTCTGAGCCTAGCCTCAAGTGGAAGCGTTAGGATGACGCTCGCTGTTCAGTGTTGTTAGGACTTGGGGAAATTTTGGTTCTAGCACTATAAGCCAGTGGTCCTTGTAATATGAAAAGCGAGAGCACTGGTAGAAGATGCCCCAGTACAGAGTGCTCATAAATTCGCTATCTATTTCACTGTTTTGTAAATCGCGATTTCATTTCTCGGTAAGTCTATGCTCGTAAAATTGTCTTCCTAAACTCGTATATGCGTTCTCTCACATCGCAGGTTTTCTAGTACTTGTAGCAAATTTCATCTTAAAACAAGTTCTTTTTACGTCACTAAATTGGGCAGTTAACAGTACGCACAGTCTGTACACAACAGTTCCTGAATCTGTTCAATTTAAAAAGTATATGTAATGGAATGGCGGTAGTATAAGAGGTATTTCAGGACTACTGCAGGAGCTCTACTTAAAGAGAAAAGCCTGACGGAACAATCGATGTATGTTATGAAGAAAATAGTGCATATTCTGGAACTTGGTTAAACGTATGCAGTTGTTGGCAACGGTATTTATAAGTCTTATGGCACTTAAAATAGCTGCATCGAATAAACCGCTCTGAAACTGCCTATACAGCGTCAACACATGTCTTAAATTCGTTTACATCCACGAGAGAAATGTTACGGATATTTTGCAATTTATTGTTTGGATTTTAGAGGTTTCATTGAATGTTCGTTCTTTTCTAATAACGTTGAAACGCGTGTTTTATCGAAGAGAAAGGACAACAGGATACAATCGCCTGAAATTAATTTTATAAAGCCTTAAGAAACGTTTTGGAATTGTCACGCAATCCATTTTGAAAATATTCCATATTATGAGCCTAAAGCAAAGAGAACTGACATCATTACAGCCTGATCAACTATCTCGTGGTCACGGAAGACCGTGTTGATGGATTTGTCAATCGACCCGGCGGCAGTTCTTTTAGTTACTTAGCTAATTAAACCTCTAGCAGTCCGTCCGTCCAGTCAACTAGTCTGTTACTCAGCGCACAAGCCAGTCTGTTTGTTAGTGGGTTAGTTACCAGGTATGTACTTTCCTTAGTTTATTGGTAGTTTAATTGCCCAGTTATTCATTCGTTCTTAAATGGGTCACAGAAGTTCTCTTTGGATCATAGGCCTAATGATAAAGCGAATAGATTCAAAAGAGTTACTAACACACAAATTGTGCAGTCAGTACAGTTATTAGTTACCGCACTGTTCCTCTCTGTAAGCGGAAGGCACGAAGACGCAGAGTGTGAAGTAAGTAACTTCATACAGTAGTCCTGCTTGGGCAAATATTAGACGTTCACAACTCCCGCCCCGTGCAGAGTGCGACTTTTTTTATTGGGTTCACAGGAGACCGCCTCTGAGAGGCATAAATTGATTCCAAACCCTTACATTAATTTATTTAGAAACCACTGTAATATTATCATCCCATTTACCTTAAGGTTTTCCGATTAAACTTTTGCATGCATTCTCAGAGGGCAGTGAGTGTGGCATTCCATGTCCGTTCCTTATTTGGCCATGATACATTTGGTGAAAAATACGAAGCATAAAGCTCCCATCAAATAGCAACTCCACCTCCTGTTGCCCCTACCTGCAGCTACACAACTCTTACGCCCAAGAACTACTTCATGTAGCGTTTTCCAGGGAAGTTTGGGCCTCAAATTTTCGCGTGGCCCAGCGATGTTGCGGACATATATGTATGATAGGTGGTACGAGATAGACGTTGTGGGTGAAGCATGAAGGAGGCATGATAATGAAATCACAAACACCCTGGAATATGTTGTAACATACACGCGTGCGATATGACACTACAGAGTTGTTCACCAGACGATATATTGATTCGTCATTGCAGCAGGGGTAATGTCAGTGGACTGGGCAGAAATTAAAAAAAAAAAATTACCCGTCTTTTAAGGAATGTACTTTTCCATTACCAGGTGTCTGTCATTGTATTCTTTACTAATTTTCTCGAATATTACCCACACTTCCATGCCACGTATACGTAAGATCCATTTTAATGTCATCCTCTCTTGTAAGTCTACTTCTAGACTTGTCTACGTTTAGTCTAGACTACGTCCAGTCTAATTCTATGCCTAGTTATATCATATTTTCAGAACTTTCAATTTATTATAGTTATAAATATTAGTTCTCAGTCCAAGTTCGTGCAATTTCAGTTACACTATAATCTCTGTAGTTCGAGGTGAAAGGCAACGAGGTCGTCTCGATTTACCGAGAATTTAGGACTGCACACATTACGACAATTTCTGTTGCTCGTAGCATTCGTTATCAGGGTTTCTTAAAATACTTAGATCAAATAACAACAATCAAAGAAAACGGTTAAAAGGATTACAGTAATAACTGAGAGACACGTGTGCTCACGGAAATAACGTAATTCATCAACACAGATACGAACATGATGACAGAGCATCGGTTCGGACGAAACGGAAACTCGAACAACCGGGACCCGGAAAATTGAGACTGCATTGTATTTAAAGTAATGCTTTACGATTTTTATTGCCTACTCTTCGGTCATTTAACGATATTTATTTAATCACGTAAGTCATGGAACGTAAAATGTAGGATAGTGTTGAAAAGAGGATTGGAAAGGAAGTAAAGGGAAGCTCTCATATAATATTTTAACCCTTATCCTGCTAACGTGGAAAATATGGTGAGCTCCATATAATGCCAGAAAATGGCAGATAAAAATTAATTCGGCGTTTAAAGGGTTAATGTAATGTTCAAGCATTTGCTTGGAAAGACTAAGAGAAAATACTGCACAATCCGAATAGCCAGCCTAACTTCTTCTGTTCGGTAAATTTGATGTTTGTGTGATCGTGCATCACTGATATAATAATATAAACAACAAACTAGATGCAATAATAACAGTTTATTAATAATTTCAATCAGCTCAGCATGTTTCGGGCGAAATTATCGCCCGAAACATGCTGAGCTGATTGAAATTATTAATAAACTGTAATTGTTGCATCCTCTTCGGTAACCAACTCCGAGACATTTCAGGTAAACAGCAAGAGGCTACCCCTATACCACTAAGTTCACTTCTTATTATTTGGGTCGAATAATCAATTAATCAGACCTCTTCAGTCTGAAGCACTATAGCATCAAATCCAGGTTTCTGGCCCCGAAATCAAGTTCCCAAACAGGGTATGAAGTTAACCAAGTTCCGGTAATTTAACGAAGGCGAAGCAGTAGAAAGATGGAGGGTTTGAAAGCAGGGCGTTCGCGAAAGGAATGGCGATAGTCCAGGACTCGGATAACTCCCTGCAAGTTCTTCAGAATAAAGGCAGGAACCTCTCCCCTCCACAACTCGGGTCCCTTTATGATCAACTACCCCTCACACCCGAGCCATACGTGCGTGAAAGTAACAGGTCCTCCGTGAGACATCCTCTGAGTTCACACTGCATGCCGACAAGGAATCAGCTCTCTCAGCCTGAGTTAGTGAACTACATAGCGCACCGAATGAAAATTGGTTCTAGATAATATCTGTAGTACTCTCTCACGTAACACGGAGACAAGATTTTCTTTAACGGTTTTCGTAATTATCTCCTGCCTGCTTTTCCATTTCAGCGTTACATGTGTAGGTACAGCACTGAAAAATCTATAAAGTAAGGGCGTACAAATTTTCCATAAATCTAGAATACACCCCAAAATTTCTAGGCACCAACGGGGTGACATAAAGCAGTTTTATACTGTAGATTTACAGATAATCGACGTAGCCGTAGTAAATGTATTCGGTACGGCGAACTGGCGCCCGATATTTGTACAACCCTGCTATAAAAACAATAGGCAATTTTCATATTTGACTAATTAATTAAGTGGCCGGACATGCGACAGTTATTTGCCTAAGTGGTCCCAGGCATGCAACAACCCTTGGGCAGCTAAGAGCTAGGACTCTCTACAGGTCACCCCACTCTTTTACAAAAGAACATGATGTAAGCCTAAGCTGATCCACCAGAAACATTTAACAGTTCCACACCCCCCGCAGGTAAGATACATCTCAAACACGCGCCAGAAAGCTCAGTTAATGCAGTGACTGTCCTACTGATTGGAGAGATTGAGATTCAGTTCCCGTAGATGTTAGGTTTTTCCTCTGCGCTACAACGCCTAGACTGAGTCTAGGGCCCAGGCAACCTCCTATCAAACTGGCGATGGGGCTGTTTCCTAAAGGTTAAAGCGGCTGGTTTGTGCCTCTGACCTTTGTCCTTTTCTAGCTCCATACGTTATGACAGACGAAAGTGACACCTTAACAAGATGGCGAAGATTCCCCTGTTTTATCTTTCATAACTTGCATTTATTACCTCCCATTTACTCCTACAAAACCAGGTGGCCTTTTTCTTGTTTAAGAGGTCTGAAAAATAATACTTTGCTTCAAAATCAAATCTTTTTGTCTCGAAACGTGGGTAATGAACTACCAATCCACAATGCGTAAAATTCCAGAAAAACGAAGATCTCGAACACAGAGCGACGGAAGCCTGATTTCACGAAAGGTCAAATTGTATTTTTGTTTTTTTATTCTAGGATAACTGAGGGCACTCAAATTCCTTCTGAGGTTCACAATTTACATATATTGCTTTCAACGTACTTCTTAGTCTTCTTACGTATTTTTTCCTTCCAGAAACCTAGTATAGTCCTTAGGCTAATGCACTTGAATCCAGGGTTACGGCCAAGGGTGAAGAATATGTCCATGCCGGCAGTAACAGATCTTCTCAAATCATGTGTTCGTAAAAGTTTACAACTGCTGTAACCGTTTCCTTCAACGAGTATGCATTTACGTTTACTTTTCTGAATCCTTAAATCACACAGACTACCTGCAGTTACTGTAGGTGCATCTTACTCTGACGACACAAAAATGTGACTACTACGAGAACGCGCACCTACTTTATGCAATTTCAGACCACTAATTCCTGCCAAGGCTAAAGAAAAAGAATTTACCAACACAAACCATTGCAAATAATAATAATAAATGAAATGTTTTCTTCTTATTCCCTTATCAAATGCCACAGCAAATAGTAACTACTGAAATATTACTGCTGTAAAGTTGGCGTGTTGAATAGGTTCCAGGTATGCAAATCTTTGACAGGACTAAAGATTTTATCATTTGGTGGCATAAATGATATCCAAGAAGCAATATATATATCATCATCAGTAATCTGTCAAACGACAGGTCTAAAGCCTCTTCCAAAACGATTCCTCTACGCAGTGCGATCTAGAGCTTCCTCCTTCAATTCACAGTATCCTCTACTGTCCATAAGGTCATTCAGTAACTTCTTACGCCTTCTTCCTCGTCTTCCTGTCACTTCTATCTGTCCCTTTATCTTTCCTTCAATAACTTGTTTTAGAAGGCATTTTCTACGTAAGATGTGACCAATCCAGTTAGCCTTCCGTTTTCTTATTTCATGTAGGATATTCCTCTGCTCATTAACCCTAAATAACACTTCTTCATTTCTCACATGATTGGTCCAACTTATCTTCTCCATCCTTCTCCAGCACCACATTTCAAAACTTTCCAGGTGTTTCTGATCTATTGCCCGGAGCGTCCAAGTTTCAGCACCATACAGAGCTATGCTCCAAACGTAGCATTTCATTAATTTCTTCCTCAAATTTACGTCCAATTTGCTGGTAAAAAGATTCTTCTTCTTGCTGAATGCAGCTTTTGCCATGGCTATTCTGGATTAATTTCTCATGTGCACCTTTCATCTTCTGTTAACATGCTACCCAGATATTTAAAACATTTCACATTCTCCAGTTGTTTTTGGTCTATCTTAATTGTTACTGGGAATGGTTGTCTTGAAATTCTCATTACGTTTGTTTTTTCACATTCATTTCCATACCGTAGTATCTACAAGTTTCAATTAATTTATCAATCATGCCCAGAAGCACAGTTTCTTCCTTAGCCATTAACACAATGCCATCCGCATATTTCACAATTTGAATAATTTGCCCTCCGACTTTGAAGTCTCCAAGCCCATCCAGAGCTTCCTTGGTAAGACACTCGCTGTACAAGTTGAATAGAATTGGTGACAAACGGCACCCTTGTCGAACTCCTCTTCCAATCTGCACACTTCTTGTCTCTCCTCGGTTCAGTCGTACTTCAACCTTCTGCCCCATGTACAATTTGTTAATCAATCTTCTTTCTCGCCAATCGATGCCAATTCTCTTTAGAATCTGCATTAATTTGGTCCAGTTTACACGGTCGAAAGCCTTCTGCCAGTCTATGAAGCAAACACACCGTTCTTCATCTATCTCCAAAGTCCGTTCTGCTATTATTCTCATCATCCCGATTGCATCCCTAGTTCCTTTTCCTCTTCTAAATCCAAACTGATCTTCTCCAAGCACATCCTCAATTTTCTTCTCAACCCTTCTTCTAAGTATCTTTGCTATTATCTTGGCTGTATGTGCAACGCAATCATTGTATCTTCTGTGAAGTCTTGGGGCCACTCTCCAGTATTATATATGGTGTTACTTAGTTTTGTCAATATATTCAAACCGCCTTCTCCCAATAACTTTAGCACATCTCCCGGTATATCATCATCTCCGGTAGCCTTTCTATTCCTCATTTCCTTGATAGCTTTTTCCACCTCACTTTGTAAGATATGTGGGCCTTTCTCATCTGCGTCTACTTCTTCTTCAGGTTCAACTTCTAGGGTTTCCGGTCTGTTAGGTCGATCGTATAGTTCTGTAATATAATTTTCCCAAATTTTCAGCACTTGCCTCTGCTCTACTATTCTATTCCCCCGGGAGTCTTAAATGCCAATACTTTGAATCCCTTGGGTCTCATTCCAACCCAGTTCTTTTGTCTTCATACACATAAAATCATAACGTCCTGTTCTTTGAAATTCTATAATCTCATTACATATGTTCTCAAGGTATTCCTTTTTGGCCGTTTCTGTGGCTCTTTTCAATTCTTTCCTCAGTCTCATGTAGTTCCTCCTGCCTTCTTCATTGTTGACATTCTTCCATTTCCTTCTCTCACCCATTTTACTAATCATTTCCTGTGTAATCCATGGTTTTTTTGCTCTTTTCTCAACTTTACCCACCAAGCTTTAGGTTTCTGTGACCGTGCATTGTGAGCAAATTGTGAAGTGAGAGAGAAAACCAACAATATGCAACAGTTAGATGTTTATTATCAACACTTTCTCAACATGTTTCGGGCATCATTATGCCCATCTTCAGGAGATCAAGACGTGTGTTACTGCACGTGGTGTGCTGCGCTGGTACTGCTGGATGTGGTTGGTAGCGGTTGTGGGGCGCTGCGTTGTAGGGTGCGAGCACTGTGAAGGTTACTGTTCGACTTCACAGTGCTCGCACCCTACAACGCAGCGCCCCACAACCACTACCAACCACATCCAGCAGTACCAGCGCAGCACACCACGTGCAGTAACACACGTCTTCATCTCCTGAAGATGGGCATATTGATGCCCGAAACATGTTGAGAAATTGTTGATAATAAACATCTAACTTTTGCATCTTGTTGGTTTTCTCTCTCACTTCACAATTTACCCACCAAATCATTGATAGTATCGAGCATGCATTCCTTTATATTGTTCCACTGCACTTCAGCATTCTCACTTTCACATTCAATTGAACAGAGTTTTTCTTCTGGGGTATCCTGCACTCTTTGTCTTTGAGCGTTAGCTTCTCCAAGTCCCATCTAGGTTTGCTTTTCTGGAATTTAATAATTTTCTTCAACCTGATTCGGAACTTGGCAACTAGTAAGGTGTGGTCAGAGTCAATATCTGCCCCAGGCAATGTCTGCACATCCTTCACACTGTTTCTGAATCGATGCTTCACAAGGATGTAGTCCAGCTGATGTCGACTCCAATCTCCAGGTGCCTTCCACGTGTACAGTCTTCTGTTTGGCTTCTTGAACCATGTGTTGGTGACAATCAGCCCACTTCTTTCACAAAAGTCAATGAGCATTTGACCTCTGTGATTCCGTCTGCCTAGTCCATGCGATCCAACAATGTTCTTGTATGATTCCTCTCCAACAACGCTATTCCATTCTCCCAATATGATGCTGTTTGTGTCACCTTTTCCATCTTCCTCAAGAATTTCTTCAATTTTGTTATAAAACCTTTCCACTTCATCACGCATATATATATATATACACACACAAAATAGTGGGGCGGCAGCTGATTAATTTAGTGGTGACGATATCATTCATCGTGCGTTATTTCAGGCTTCCGCTGCGTTGTCAATAAGATCTGCCTTCTTTTGGTATTTTACGCAGCGTAGAGCGGTAGAATCTTACCGACGTTTTGGACAACTTGAAGGTGAGACCGATAGGTTGTGTCGAAACGTCGGTAAGAAACTGCCGCACTACGCTGCGTAAAATCGCAAAATAGCGCAAATTTCAGCATTCGCCATAACAAAACAAAAGCCACTATACGTAAAATACCGTGTGCTACCTCTAAAACAAATTAACAAAATTAATTAACGTTACGTCACATACTGCTTATACAAAAAAAAAAAATAAGTAGTTGGTTACGTACAGAGTAAAATGAACTTGATCATTAATTGGTAGAATTAGCATAAAGAACAAAATTTTGTGTTAGAATATTTTTAGAATATCTTATTTAGCCACATGTAGAAGGATGGAAAATAGCAACGGTTTCGAAGTTCGTTACCTATCGACAAAATCATTGTCGACACAAAGGATATGATTCATTTGTTATCTGTGATGTCTGTAAAGGCTCCAACATGAAATATGAGTGAAAGGAGAAGAAGAAATCGCAAGCTCCATACTGGCACATTACATTAAGAACATGTCTCTCGAGCGCCGATACAACACTCTACTAACCACAGGATGCTTGTTTTGAGATATAATGGGCACCAACCGAGCGTGGAGAATTGTGCTCGACAAAAGACAGAACCTAGCAAACAACATGTAGAATACGGAATGGAAGGAGATGCTCGTACAGAGTTAGGATACTCTCTTCACCGCGTGCGCTCTTGACTGAAAATCACCTGAACATAACTAATCCAATTTTGAATAACGAAGTGAAGGGCACGAAGTTGAAACCGAGGAAATGTTCCGACATAAAACTTGTTGCTATAGGTAAAGGCAGAAATAACGTCAAACTTCACTCACTGTATACAGACCCTACCAGCAGGAATGTGCCACTCTTAAGTAACACGTTAATTACATCGATATAACCAAACACTCCTATATCAGCAACTGAAAGATTACAGAGATAATGACCCGAGATAAATGTGATCTTCTTGCGATTCTAGGTTCTGTAGTTGTGGAACATGAGCTGTTGTCTGTACATTGAACAGGTCTGACCTAAAGTCGCTAGCCATGTCAAGCCAAGGCACCCACTGGCCGGTTCGCCTTTAGGTAAAGTACTTGGAACCTCAAGTAAGAATTGCATGTGATTGATGTAGGTTTTTCTAGATTAATTAACGCCTTTTACTCAAATATCAATAATATGAGACTCGTAAGTAAGGGTGTTAAAGTTACAGAAACTGCGAGTTTTTCCTCGTTTTAAAATGTAGTTGGTAAGGAATAAATGTAAAGCGGCTCACATTCCGTACAACGTATTTCATTATTATCTCTGTAATTGGTTAACTTTAGATATAGCTGTGTTTGGTGACATCGACCCAACGTCGCCTGAAGAAGGTTTTCACAAATTATAGCATATTCATCCAGCCACACGTTATATATTACTGTTATCCAGCACAGCTGAAATGTAATTTTGCATACAGTCGTACCTTTATGTACGGCAAGCATATAAAGATACAACGGTTTGCAAAACCGCTAGCACAAAGGGTGGATGGAAAGAATGCGTGTCTTATTCAATATGTAAGAGAGCGTGAATTCCTTCTTTGTATCACGTCTCATTTTTCTTCTTATCAATAACGCTTCGGGAAAGGCATAACTACATTTCGTTACAGCCTTTATCTGTACTTCCCAAGTGGTCAAATCGATGGAAATGTCTAAAATATCGGACAGCAACCTTCAACACCAGGACAGAACACACTGAAGTGAAAGAATGCAGAGGGCTTCAGTTGAACTAAGTTATACGAAACTGACGTTACGGTTTTTTTTCGTTGTTACACCGTGCATGTTATTGAGTTACTCAATTATTATACCAACCACTGCACATATATAAAATTTATAAAATTTAATCATTAAAACATTAAAACGCTCCGACATGTTTAGGTCCTAGGACCAACATCAGGGAGCCATATCGTCCTTGCTAAAGTCACACTGTAAAAAGTCACATTAATTTCGCTGAACCAGCTGGGTATTGTGGCAGCATGCCGTGTTGTGTAATGTTATGTTGCTACGGATGTGCATTCTGTGCTTCGTTGCGAGCGAAGCACAGAATGCACATCCGTAGCAGGGCACTCTTCGCAACATAACATTACACAACACGGCATGCTGCCACAATACCCAACTGGTACAACGAAATTAATGTGACTTTTTACAGTGTGACTTTAGCAAGGACGATATGGCTCCCTGATGATGGTCCTAGGACCGAAACATGTCGAGAGTTTTTAATGTTTTAACGTGTAAATTTTATAAATTTTATATATGTGCAGTGGTTGGTATAATAATTGAGTGACGTTAGGGTATTATAATATTGACCCCCAAAGGACGAATGGGAATTCAAACGCACACAAACAAGTCTCATGGCAATGATTCTGACGGCCAGCGAATCGAGGTCCGACATTAGACATTATGAAATATTATTTGTCCTCGTCCTCAGCAACTTGAAACAAAGTGTCGGATAGCTCATTAACCTAATCAGTATTAATTTCCCTTGTATCGAAATGGAAATTTGTCTGATCTGACGTATTTCGCGATGAGAGCTCCTCACCAAAAGACAAATCTCGCGTCACTGAAATGCACTCCTATGCATTACAGGTCGGTTGGGAACTTGAGAGCAAATATTCTGCGCAAAGACATTTATTGTGAAATTCAGATTAAAATTTCATATTTTCTTTCGAAATATTAAGTTCTACCAACGGAGAATATCAATGTAACATACACATTCAGAAGAAGCTAAATAATAAATCAATTGTTTACCGACGAGCTCCTTTACGGTTTAGTGCTGCTCAGACTGCGACGCGACAACAGCGCTCTGTTGTTCTGTTCTTTTGATGAGTAAACGGAAGACGTTTCGAACATTTGTGGAATTCCAGCTAAAGCAGAAGGCGTAAGAAGAGTGGGTAAAGAATAGGATAGGATTACAGAAGGAACGCATAAATCACAGTTAAGGGACTGGTTAAAGCTGTACGATAAATGGAAACTGGAACAAAAAAAATCGACTTTCAGGGTTTAAAAGACGATAAACAATGACACTTACTGAACTCCAAACACAGAGTCACGTGATATTGCTCACCGTCACCGTTGGCGGAGACAGAACAGAAATTAAAGTGACGTGAACGTAATCATCAACATCATCAACAACAGCGACACCAACAGCAACAACGGCATCATCATCATCAGCAGCAGCAGCAGCAACAATAGCAGCAGCAGCAACAATAGCAGCAGCAGCAACAACAACAACAAGAAAAACAAAACAACAACTTCCACGAATGGACCCAATGGCGTGTTTCGTTACTAACAAAGTCTCCTCTGTCCTGCCTCCTGGCTGTAAGTCATCCAAACTTTCTTCGCACGATTTGTGAAGTTATTAAACTAAAATTTAACGTGATTAACTAAAAGACAATATAGGTGATACGTGTAGCATGCACGAGGAAATAATATATACAAAATCTTCGTGGGGAAACATACATTTAACATACCACTACGGAGACAAACATTTAGCTTATGAAATCAGTCTTTGATAAGTAGATTTTAAATGTGTGAATTGGATAAAACTGACTCAGGATGTGATAAAATAACGGGACTGTCTGGAATCAAACCCAATATTCTTATTAATCGTTTAGTTAATTAATTAATTAATTGTTGATTTATTTACTTTCAGTACGTAGCGATTTTGAAGTTCTTGTAGTGGTGTAACCGAGAATACCCGTCTTCTGGGATGTGACGCTGCGTCACCGGAAAAGTGGTGAGCGACGTTTCGGAAAAACGTTTCGCCATCAAGTTCACGGGTTCGGGTTCGGGTTCCCAGAAGACTTGGATTGTCTGAATCTTGAGGTTTTCAGTAGTTCATATTTTACAGCTCCGAAAATAGTAGTAGTGAATAACTAATTGGTGCTGAAACTTAATCATTTCGGAAAGTAGACTAGAATTATATCGAAAGCTTTGAAATGTGGTGCTGGAGAAGAATGTAGATCAGTTGGACTTATCGTGTGAGACATGAAGAAGAATTACAAAAAGTCCAGGAGAAAATGAGTATCGTACAAACAATGAAATGAAGGAAAGTTAACTGGATTGATTAGTGACATGTGATGTGGGAACTGCCTTCTACAACACGTCGTTGAAGGAAAGATAGAGGGAAGGATAGAAATGACGGGAAGATGAAGAAGAAGACGTAATCAGCTACTGAATTATCTAAAAAAAATTGGGATACTGGAAATTTAAAGAGGAAGCACTAAATCGCACTCTGCGGAGAATTTTCTTTGAAAGAGGCTATGGACCTGTCGTTAGACCGACAACAGAATGAATGAACAATGTGTAAACAACAAAGGGTGCTAATACTGTCCCGACACATGCTTCGCAGATCTGAGGACAAACCCGAGAAACCTCAGTGAAGAAGGCCTGTCTCCGAACCACGTGTTTAATCCACCATCTTGACAGTAAGAATGATATTTTCAATTTTATATTGATGAGCTGTGCCCGCGGGGGCTCGGCTCAAAGGCCGTCTCCATGCGGAAGTTAGACTTATCGAACCTTCCGTCCTGTCACCACTTTCCCTTGGTTGTTGTCCGGGGATTGGCTGCCATGAGCGGGTGAAAGCGTTGGGGCTGTTTTGAGAGTTTTCTTGGAGGGCGACCGAAGCCCGGACTTGGACTTGCTATCTCGTCCGCCAACTTACAACATCGACGAGTCTGTTTACTACTACGTCAGGAGAAGGGGCTAGCCAGCCTAGGAGGACGTGCTTTGCTGTGTTGTTGTACGCTACCCACGGGACCGGCGATCGAGTATGAGCGTAAGTTAGAAATTTTCTAAAGATGACGTTTTTGGTTGTTTGTTGGTTCATACTCGACGTCGGCCCCCCCCGGTGGCTAGGGTCAAAGCAGAGGAGATGTTTTGTTTAATTGTTGTCCTTGTAATTTTGGTATTTATTTGTTGTGCGAGTAGCGTTGTACGGGCCAATGTAATGTTCTGAGATCATGCACGTAAGAATGTTCCTGCCTGAAGGTTGCCGACTCTGTGGCGTGAGTCATGCTGCAGTTTATATTGCGTAACATTGTTTTTCTCTGAGGCTCGTGTGGAAGCTTGATGCGCTAGGCTAGGCCTGTGGATGCACGTTGTGGATGCATCGTAATGTTACGAAGGAAACTAGGAATGCTGCATGATCCGCTGTGAAGGCCGATACAGTTCCTTTAGTTAATTAATGTGTTTCTTGGCTGTTTTAATTTATGTACGGATATCTAGTATCCAGAATATATTTTTATATTGCTTGTTACTACTGTGTTACTTGGTTGTGCATTGCGTGGTTCTCTTTACTTACACTACCCCATAGGAGTTCAACGCTTCGGGACTCAGCCATCCAAACAACCGACGGGGGTATACATAGTGCCGAGCCCTCGTTATTATACATCAACAGGCATCACCTCTCACCGGGTGGCGACAGCGTGGGCTCATTGTATTTCAAGATCTTGTATTATTATAGAATACTTGCGTGTACAAAACCATCACGATGGGTGATGTACTTTCACGATTCGTGTAAACGCAACAGAAGTGTTAATTACACGACCTCATCGCTTTGTACGAATCCACTCCTTGAGTTGTGCTACATTCATTTAAATTAAACAGTCTCTCCACAGAGTATAGTGTGTTGATTGAACACTACACAATAAATTAGTTCCTACTCTACAGTCCAACATTTCGTCCCACACCCCAACCCACCTTGTAGAAAAGGGCTGATATTTGATCCTGAAGTGAGCTCTGGCAGCTCACAGCATTCTGTTTGATACCAGTTCAACTCAATTCAGATCCTTTACTACAATGATTGCAAACAACATGTATCCTGTAACAGAAAAGCATCGCAAGTACGTACAGAGACATCAAGAAGGGAACTATGCGAATAACGTAAGGTTCAGGCGCGTTAGGACATACTTTTTGTTATTGTTAATAAAAAACATCATCATACAAAATCAGCCCTGAGGAAAGGTGCATGTTATGTCTTAAACATGTGAACAGAAGAAATACAATAGCTGCAGAAAAATGACTGCTGTAAAAGTTGGTTAATATAAAACGACATTAAAATGTGCTAGGCATGCAAAGCTTAAATCTGGCCTGCACGATCTGGGGCACATAATCCGTCCCTAAGGAAGGAAGTCATATAATTTACAACCTGGGTGCGCGTGCGTAAGTGTAACATAAGTGGAAGTGTAAGTGTGTGTTTAAGAATGAGGTTGTGAAAGAGATTGCAATACGCTTACCCACCCAACAGCCACAAAGTCCCCTCAAACGAAGGTCGTAATGATTGTTTTAAAAACCTTAATTACAACTCGGAAAACAAGAGATTATTTGCTTTTGATTGCCGGACATTGCATAAAATTAAGCAAATTCAGTTGTATTTGCGATCGAATTGAGAAGTGCCTAATTTTGTTGCAACAATAAGCTCTCTCAAGCCTTGTGCCGCAGAATAAAAGGAGTCTTTATTTAGGAAAAAATTCGACTTTTGTGTTCCCTACACTATATCCAAAACCAGACAAAATGTAGAAACCCATTTTGTTTTCATCCAGGCATATCTGGACTGAATGTTTGCTTAGATTATCTAAAATACTTTCACTTATGTCCCTGTACATGAAGTGTCCATTTAGTTGAACTTGAAATAGTCGCTACAAGAACACGTGAAAAGAGTAAAAACAATGATGCCCTTTAAGTCGTTCCCGCCACGTTTATCTCACTTCGTGCTCACTAACACTCTCCTCAGCCAGCGGAGTGCAAAATTAATTACGAATTCTTCACTCACTATCAGCTGCACAGTCTTAGATTTATTTGCTTAGAATCGGTGTTCTCCCTCCCGTCCTAGCCTCGAGTTTATGTTACTTTTGCTAAGTTAGTAGCAATCTAGTCTTGTAGATGTATACGTCACACAGACTGACGTTCCGATCGTGTCTGACCTTTGGGACTCGTACTTGTCGTCTGTGAGGCTGCCTTATTTTTTGATTGTAAAGAAAACGCCAATTTTCATTTTGGAGTAAATGTTAATTTGGATAGGCAGGTAAGGAGGTAAAGTAATCCCTGAACAGGCCTGGACAGGCCCTGAGGGTTCTAGGAGGCTAAGGATATCAGATTTCAAGACCACATAAAGGTGGTCACGTTGTCAGCCTTAAGCCCCGACCTCCTTTACCTCTACGAAGTATTCCTTGCACTCACTTCTGTTAAAATGCTTAGTCGACGCCAGATCCACAGAGCAACCGGAAGGATTGTGAATGAATAATATCAATGACACCATCGGGATTCGAACCCGAAACCTTCCGGCTTGTAGCACAATACCTCACACAAGTGCGCTACCGCGTGTTCTGGCTAAGCAGGCATGATTTAAAAAACCAGAACTGTCTTGTCCATCTGCTCCCCATAATAACAATGCGTAACGAACGTCGCTGGGATTAAGCGCTACGTCACACAATACGTGAGTTTAAATAAATGTTCATAAATTAAATTTTAAAATTTTTACATTTTAGATTGAAATTAAAGTATAATTTGCGAATAAATAATTTACATTTTCAGCTTACAGCTCCTGTCTGCGTATTTCTCTCCTTTATAGGCAATTAATCTTTAAATGAAATGAAAATATTAATTCATATTACTTGCATTTTGGTAACATATTCCCTCAAATCAGATCTCGCTTTGCAAGTGTATTGATTACTGATTTTCCTGTTAATCTTTACATTATATCCTAATAAAATACTTTATCACATAAAGTTTTAAAGCATTTCAATTATAAGAATTTAAAACAAATTAATTTTTAAAGTTTAGGGACTTAACACTTTACACGCACACATTTCCTTTCATTGCATAATACAGGGTTATTACAAATGATTGTCGGTGTTTTAACAACTTGTCATACACAATACACTTGAGATAGGAGTATATGTTTTTTTTTATTTAATAGAACAACACTTCAAGTTTTTGTTACATACCTTAGAGGTGCTCTATATGTTCACCCTTTGTGATTCTGCAAACATCAACACAAGCAGATGTTACTCGCCTGGCCACCTCGTTCTCCAGATGCAACCCCATGTGATTTCTTTCTATGGGGTTACGTCAAGGATCAGGTTTATGTTCCTCTTCTTCCCGCAAGTATCCCGGAACTGAAGGTACGAATCAGAACCGCCACTGAAACCATCACCGCTGACATGCTACAAACAGTTTGGAACGAACTCGATTGTCGTGTTGATGTTTGTAGAATCACAAAGGGTGCACATATAGAGCACCTCTAAGGTATGTAACAAAACCTTGGAGTTTTGTTCTATTAAATATAAAAAACGCATATATTCCTATGTCAAGTGTATTGTGTATGACAAGTTGTTAAAACTCCGACAATCATTTGGAATAACCCTGTATTTTAAAATGTCGTTTATTAGGCCTTTAGTGTTCATAAATGTTTTAGTATTAGAGTTAAAGTCCACGTTTTGTAGTTCTGAATCTTCGGAAGGATAAACGCAGAATATATCGCTGAACTACCCTCCACCCACCCCCAACCCCCTCGACGTCAACGTATTACGAGAGAATAAAAAAAATTGTGACAAGAGCAGGAACTATCGTGGTGCCTTATCTCAGCTTGTTAACTTTAACGATCATGGCCATTTAAGGAGCTGCTCCATATACTGTAGGAAGCAGCCAATACATCCATTGTGACTCCAGCAGACAAGCACGACTCATAATAAAGGCGTATAGTTTCGGCCTTACCCCATTCAGCTCCTCTCTGTATACGTAGGTCCCATGCCAGTTAAGAAACCCGAGTGACGAGTATGCAACGATTTTTTATCGTTATCTTCCAAATGGATGACAGCTAAAGAATGAAGGAAAGTTCTTCAACCTAGCTGTTTCCTGACCGACATCCCAAGCTCATGGAGTTCTTTTAAGTTCAAACTCTGACAGTAGAGTGGCGGGTGTAACAAGAGTAGGTGAACTGGAGAAAAAGAGACCGGAGGGTGGGGGAGGGGGGGACAGCCAGTGATAAAAAAAAACATATAAAAACACATTCACATGTACCTCGAAAACAAATTACGTCAGATTCTTTATACAGTAATCTTCTCTGTCTTGATTTATTTCAGAATTATTTGTCCTTCATATCTTTAGTTCATTCGTCGTATAAAAAGTGTTCAAATTAAATCTGTAGATATATAGATATAGATATACTTATTTTTGTGCTCCTCACCCAATATTGTGTGGGTGATAAAATCTAGAAGAATGAGATGGGCTGGGCATGTGGCACGTATAGGTGAGGAGAGGGGGGTGTATAGGGTCTTGGTGGGGTAACCGTAGGGAAAGAGACCACTGGGGAGACCTCGGCGTAGATGGGTGGATAATATTAGCATGGATCTCCGGGAGGTGGGATGGGGGTATACGGACTGGATTGGGCTGGCCCAGGATAGAGACAGGTGGCGGACGCTTGTGAGTGCGGTAATGAACCTTCGGATTCCGTGAAATGCGGGGAATTTCTTGACTAGCTGCAAACCAGTT
>Ga0123354_10003048_pt1 | contig 22829 bp, 25 predicted proteins | sample TergutLab28metaG_2_FD_97872 | JGI IMG/M metagenome (GOLD analysis project Ga0123354, IMG submission 97872) | Labiotermes labralis P4 segment gut microbial communities from Petit-Saut dam, French Guiana - Lab288 P4 | ecosystem: Host-associated > Arthropoda: Insects > Digestive system > Gut ... | reverse complement strand
GTTACCTGTTCTCATTTCGGTAACAACCGGCTAACGGTTTGGTAACTGAAATACTGCAATATTCCATACATTTTTGCATTTTCAAGAATCGGCAGAATATAGAAAATCACTTAATTCTTAACTGATTACCGTTATATCTTCGGCGTTTTGTTTTGGGTTGCTGAGGGCGGTATTACTCACGTAGCTCGGCACACATTTGCAACTTACTTGCTAAACAATGATGTGCCGATTGAAACGGTTAGTAAAGCGCTTGGACACTCGAATATTAAAATGACACAACACTATGCACAATTACTTGGTCAAAAAGTAGTAAGGGATATGAAAAAATTACTTGAATAGACCCTGCCTGCGTTCAGAAATAAGGAGCGATTAAAGGAATTTATTTACCGGTAAGAAAAGAAAGCGACCTAATTTAGGTCGCTTCTTGGTTTGCAAAACAATTTACTAAGGAACTAAAAATTTAGATAATTTTTCAACAATCAATTTTGCTGATTGCTCTGTTACGTTAGATACCGTTTCGTCATCTACCGTAATTTCAAATACCTTGTAATTTTCGTCTGTCGTGCTGTTATTCAATTCTACAACACATAAGTTTTGATTTTCATTCATTTTTTTTGGTTTAAATGTGTTAATATTACATTTAAAACTGAAAGAAAATAAAAATATTGTCATAATAACTAAAAAACCTGCCGACTTTCACAAGTAAGCAGGTTCAAAGAGACTTCATATTATTAATTTACTCTTTTTGATTATGATGAAAAATACAAGACAAATGATTATTACGCCAAAACTTATGAAGTACCATTTGTTCTTATTCCAAAACGATACTGTTTCGGTTTTGGTAATTTCTTCTTTTTTAATTTCAATATTGCTTTTTTTTTGGGTATCGACAGTAGTATTGTTTTTTTCATTACTTATACCCGATTGAGTTTCATTCACTTTTGATGTAGTTCCTACAATACTTTTAACTAAACCGTAGTCGCTGAATGGCTCTCCACGTTCTTTCATCAACTCGATTAGTTTTTCATAGTCGCTGACTTCGTTCGGATTAAAGAAAACAATCATTACCGTATTCGTTTCAACGCTGGATACTTTTGTTGTATCCACGCTTTTCTCTGTGTCGCTTTTCGTTATTTCCAAAATGGCTTCATTTAATGTCTCCGATTCTTTCAATTGTGTTTGCACTTTTTTTGTAGCACAACCAAACAATGCGATTCCAATCAGAAATAAAAGAAGTGCAAAGCAAAATATATTATAAATCTTTTTCATATAGATATTTATCTTTACAACACGAAGCCCTTGAATCTCTGTTCGGAAATTCATTCTTTGTAATCCTTTTCGGATTCTTTATTTTGTCACACCATACACACGTATAGTGATGAATCTTTCCATTAGAAGTATTTAATACATACTTTTTCCCTTGCCATGTTATCTGATACCATTGTTTTAATGTTTTCCACATAACTATAAGTGTAAAATTTGTTTTCTGTTACGATTAGTACTGTATGATATATGAATCCATTGATACTTATTCTCATCAATAAGCTGGTCGTAAGGAATATTACTTTTCACAATCATGTCAAATAACTTTTTATTATCCGAAGGACTGCCCACAGAGATGTCGGCGGCTTCACCTGTCAGATGGTGACTATTTTTTGCACCGCCTACAAGACTATTAAGTTGAAGGCAACGATACCCTGAACTTACAAAAATTGGGTTACCCCATAAATCTCGTATAGGTTGTAAAGTATTATCTACCAACTTAACCAAATTCTTTATAACATCCTGAGTTGGAGTGTTATTAATCTTATAATTATAGGCAGTAGTTGACGCAACTAATTCTGCCAATGAAAAATTTTTACTTATCTGCATCTTCTTTTTCTTTAAAAATTGTATCTGTACTCAATCCTATTTTTTTCTCTATTTCTCCCTTCAACTGTAACCTGAATATCTTCAAAAATGGCATGTCCGGTTTAATTATTAGCATATTAGCCGACACACTCCATAATTCGCTTGCGGCTGCTAAAACACAAGCCAAACGGGTAGCAATTAAAGTTTGCTCATGTATCATTCTCTCGATTAAGAGAAGTAAAATAAGCATAGAAGCGTAAATTATTAATTTCTTGCATGTCTCCCTTATCCCTTCGGAATATATAAATCGCTTTTGTTTTATAGCGGCGGCTATTCCCCAAATTAAATCTAATAAAACGGATAGGAAAACGATGACAAATGGATAAATTTCCGGCTTTAACATCGCCCATAACGACGTAAAACCTATTAATATCCATCCCCACAAGGTTGTGAATAGCGCATGTAAATGATTAGTCATTGATAGTAATTGTCGCATATCTTTGCAAAATATCATTTATCTGTTCAACAGCTATTTCAAACACATCCTTTGCAAATTGCAAGCCGGGCGCAACAAAGGATAAATTACCCCTTTCGACTTCGTAAATAACGTTACCGTACAGATTGTCTTTTGAAAAATTCATCTGTATGCGAGAAGGCGCTTTTTCACTTTCGGTTTCATATTCTACATTGGTGGATATGCCTTTAATCTCACCGGTCATCGTAATCTTTTTTGTTTCTTTTTCTGTAAGCATAGTCGTAATATTTATATTGTTTATAATTCGATATGATTCGCCTTTACGGTTGAATATTCATTCCCGTTTTCAAGCGCTATATGTACGTCCGTTAGGTTATTTATCAGAGAGGAGGAAAATACATTCAGACTGTAAATAGTTATATATGGTGAATTTAGATGAGTAATTGCCAAATATTTCCCGTCTGGTGAGAAAGCACAGACCCTGCCGTCACCGGTCGGGAGATTCACCGGGTTAGCTAATTTAGTAAACATGTCGCTGTTTCGCTTGTAAATTGCGATAAATGGCGTTTGGTCATGAACTATCGACAAATAATTCCCGTTTGGTGAAAAGGCACATTCCCTGCCGTTACCGATGGGTAGCGTCGCAGGGTTTGCAAGTTTTGCGAATGTATCTCCGTTTCGTTTGTAGATAGTAAGATAAGGAGATACATCATGCCCTACTGCCAAAAAATTCCCGTCCGGCGAAAAGGCACATCCATAGCAGGTATTGGTTGGAAGCGTCACTGGGTTTGCAAGTTTGGTAAACGTATCATCATTTCGTTTGTAGATAGTAAGATAAGGAGATACATCATGCCCTACTGCTAAAAAATTCCCGTCCGGCGAAAAGGCACATCGGTAACCTATACCGGTAGGTAGCGTTGTAGGGTTTGCAAGTTTGGTAAACGTATCACCATTTCGTTTGCAAATAGTTATGTATGGTGAATTTAAATGAGCTACCGCCAAATAGTTCCCGTCCGGCGAAAAGGCACATCCATAGCAGGTATTGGTTGGAAGCGTCACTTGGTTTGCAAGTTTAGTGAACGTATCATCATTTCGTTTGTAAATAGTTATGTATGGTGAATTTAAATGAGCTACCGCTAAAAAATTCCCGTCCGGCGAAAAGGCACATCGGTAACCTACACCGGTAGGTAGCGTTGTGGGGTTTGGTAGTTTTGCAAACGTATCGCCACTTCTTTTATAGATAGTAATAAAAGGGGAATTATAATGTCCTATTGCCAAAAAATTCCCGTTAGGAGAGAAGGCGCCTCCGTTGCCGTCACCGGTGGGTAGCGTATTCGGATTAACAATTTTTGTAAAATCCTTACTCCTGTCCCTATACAATACCTGTCCGCATGAAACGGGAAATCCAGCTTGTATTTTTTCAACCGGCGCATCCACAATTAATCCTTTTCCACTACCGCCTGTTCCTCGTATTATTGCTGTTGCCATAGTTTTTGTTTAAAGCGTTTGTATATAATTAGCTTTTACCGTTGAATTTTCTATCCCATTTTCAAGTGCAATATACAGACCCGTCACTCCGTTTACCACAGCAGAAAACTTGGTTTCTACGTGATAAATTAGTATATAGGGAGAATAGTAATACGCTACCGCCAAAAGTTTTCCGTCTGGAGAAAAGGCGCATACGTTGGCATCACCGGTTGGAAGATTGACCGGATTTAGCAATTTGGCAAACGTATCGCCCTCCACTTTGTATATCGTAACGAATGGAGATGTATTGTGTGCTACCGCCAAAAGTTTTCCGTCCGGAGAAAAGGCGCATCCCCTGCCATTACCTGTTGGTAGCGTCGCCGGATTTGCAAGTTTAGTGAACGTATCACCGCTTCGCTTGTAAATAGTAATGAATGGAGAAGCGTTATGTCCTACTGCTAAATAGTTTCCATCTGGCGAAAAGGCGCAAGCATAGCAATAGTCTGTTGGTAGCGTCGCGGGGTTTGCAAGTTTAGTGAACGTATCACCGCTTCGCTTGTAAATAGTAAGATAAGGGGATGTGTAATGACCTATTGCCAAAAAATTCCCGTCCGGCGAGAAGGCGCAAGTATAGCAATAGTCTGTTGGTAGCGTCGCCGGATTTGCAAGTTTAGTGAACGTATCACCGCTTCGCTTGTAAATAGTAAGATAAGGGGATGTGTAATGACCTATTGCCAAAAAATTCCCGTCCGGCGAGAAGGTAAATCCGCTGCAAAAACCGGCAGATGCCACTGCGGGATTTGCAAGTTTAGTAAAAATAGTGTTTTTGTAAAAAACCTGTCCGCGTGAAATGGGAAATCCAGCTTGTATTTTTTCAACCGGCGCATCCACAATTAATCCTTTTCCACTACTGCCCGTTCCTCGTATTATTGCTGTTGCCATAGTTTATAAAATTATGTAAGTTATTGTAATAGCTGCCAACGGTTTGTTCTTTGCATACAGGGTGACATATCCGACATTTGCCTTTGCGGTAGCAAAAAAGTCGGCATCCATGAAAACACTCGAATCGGGAGAAGTCGGCAGCGGCGGAATTACGTCGATATGCGAATCTGCTTTGAAATCCGAATCATAGATGTTATACGTCCAAAGCTCTGATACTTGAACCCAGCTTGCGAGAGCGAGGGTAATTTCTTTACTTTTAACTACATTTTTTATCAAATCAACTCCGCCGGATGTGTTACCGGCATACAGCTCATGTGTATCTTTCGTATAAAGTAATTCACCATCAAGCATTCCTGTTGAGGGTAAATTAACTTTATTTCCTCTTTTTATTTGTATCTTCGCACTTTTAGTTGCCATAATCTACAAATTTTTAGAACGTGCCGCCATCTATTGCATCATTAGCAAAAATAGCATTTGCAAATAAATAAGATGTATTATTTAAGAGGGTTTGTATAACGGCACGCAAAGCTGTCGTTCCAGCTGCCTGTTGCGTAGCGCTTGCAGCCGGAGCGGTAACGGTTACGGGAACCGGCACGGTCACGGCGCCGGAGGTAACGTTATTTGCCGCGCTTGCATTGTCATTGCCGACAATGCTCGTAATGGCGCCCTGCTTTGCATTCCATGCGGATGCGCTTGCGATTTTGGCATCCGGCAGTGAGGCAAAGGCGGGCTCTGCATTTACGTCGGCAGCCGTCAGGGATACGGCGCCCGTTTTTCCGTTAACCGAAACAACGGCATCCGTATTGTCGATTTTCTGCCATGAGGCGCCGGTAGATACCAGCCAGTCTCCAACTTCAAAGGGCGCCGTAACGCCTGCGAAGCTTCCTGCCGCCGAGGCAAGGTAGAAAATTCCCTGATTGGCCGCAAAGCCCGTGGTTGCTGCCGAATCGTTGGTAAGCGTAATCGTAGCCGCAGTGGTTCCAAGCCTCGTCTTTCCGTTTGCCGTCAGCGTGGCCACTTTCGTACCCGGTGCGAACGTTCCGCCGTAAAGCATGGCGCCAAGTACTACGTCCGGCAGTTGGGACGTTGGAACTTTGGAATTTGTGTCCAGAGTAGCCACGCCGTTTGCCGCTCCCCTTTGCGTCATGGGAACCTGCTGAACATTGTCAACGCTCCCCAAGCCGGCATCCGCCTTTTGACCGAATCGCGCAGCGCCATTTGCCGCGCCCAGCAGGGAAACGCCCTGAACGGTAGCAGTAGCTTGCGGCACATCCACTGACTTTGCCGTAACAGGTAATGTAGCGCCGGCTACTTTTACGGATTCAATGACATTAGGTTGACCGCCGGTAGTCTGTAATGCGTCTAATGTCTCTTTATCTTTTTTGGACATAAAGCCGTCAGCATCTTTGGTAGCGACGGGGTGTCCATTCGTAGAATTAAGATGAGAACTTGGCGCAGCATCGGTAATTCCAAATCCGGAAAGTGTTGTAGGGTTCGTTCCGCCTGTGACACGCCCCTGTGCATCTGTTGTTACTGACTTGTAAGTACCCGGAGTTCCTGTGTTTGGAAGTACTCCGCCGACAGGAATTGCATTACCAGCGCCATCTCCCACAAATAATTCACGGGTATCTGTTGTGTAAGCAGGTTCACCCGCTAATAAAGTAGTAGCTGAAGCCAAATTAGCTTTTAGCCCTCTTTTTAATTGAATTGTTACTTTTTTTGTTGCCATTTTATTATAAAATTATAAGTTTCCACCATCTATTAAATCAAAATCTATCTGTTTAATTATCTCAATCAAATCTGTTTGAGCAGTTATTTTCCCAACTATATTACCCCACATTATATTTCCTGTTGTATTTCCGCCTCCAGCATCAGGGTCTGTCACACCGGAGGCTTTACGAAAAACCGCTTCCGACAATAATTCTTTTGCATTGTCTTTATTGAGCTGCTCTCCGTTGCACAATATATTATCAATCTGTTCCACGAACATTCCCTTTGATGTGGTAAATGTTACAGACTTAGAATCTATATTAAAGGACACTTGATTCTTTGCATAGACCATTTGCGAACCATATTTTGATAATGTTACGTCTTTATCAGTACTTGTAACTGTTAAATTAACCTTATTCATAATCTTAAATGTTTTAAATGATTACGTAAGTTATTGTAATAGCTGCCAACGGTTTGTTCCTTGCATACAGGGTGACATACCCGACATTTGCCTTTGCGGTGGCAAAAAAGTCGGCATCCGTGAAAACACTCGAATCGGGAGAAGTTGGCAGCGGCGGGATTACGTCGATATGAGAATCCGCTTTGAAGTCCGAATCGTAGATGTTATACGTCCAAAGCTCTGATACTTGAACCCAGCTTGCGAGAGCAAGAGTAACGCTTTTTTCCGTCTTGACGATTTCTCCGGCATCGCCTTTGTCACCTTTAGCTCCGATATCACCCTTTTCACCCTTGTCGCCTTTTGCTCCAGTATCGCCTTTTAATCCTTGTATTCCTTGCGAACCCGTATCGCCTTTTTCACCTTTTGCTCCCGTATCTCCTTTTTCGCCTTTGTCACCCTTTGCTCCAGTATCGCCTTTAACTTTTAATGATAATAACCATTCGGCTTGTGTTCCGGTAAATCCGTTTTCTACTGCGACATCGTAGGCGCTTTTTCCTGTTATGTTTGCAATTTCTTGCGGCGTCATGGTAGCGTAATTCAGACCTTCGCCCTTATCCCCTTTTTCGCCCTTATCCCCCTTTTCGCCTTTTGCTCCAACATCGCCTTTTTCGCCCTTGTCCCCTTTTGCTCCGGTGTCGCCTTTTAATCCTTGTATTCCCTGTGAACCCGTATCGCCCTTTTCACCTTTTACGCCTTGTGCGCCTGTATCACCTTTGTCACCTTTTTCTCCCTTTGCTCCGGTATCGCCTTTGTCACCTTTAGCTCCGATGTCGCCCTTTTCGCCCTTATCACCTTTAGCGCCGGTATCGCCCTTTTCACCTTTGTCGCCTTTTAGCAGTGTAATGTCAATACGATATGCCGTTGTCGTTCCTCCTTCTGTTTTCAGCACGGGCGCAAGTTGCAACCCTACCGGAGAGGTAGCTTGAGGAAGTGCCGGCAGCTCTTTGCCGGAGTTTTTTAAAATGTTTAATACCTCCTGCGCTACTATGTTGTAATCAATATCAGCCATTGCTTGTAATGTTTAACAGGGCTATCCTTAACGGCAGCGTTATTTTACTTTCTTGAACAAGAGAAGCGAGTGTTTCCGTTTCCGCCTGCGACATTTCCATATCACCTTCGGAAAAGTAAATTCTACGAGCCAGCTCCAATGCTCCCAAATCACGTGAGTTTTGATAAATGAAATTTCCGATATCTTTGCGAACATCTAATTTTACCGGTTCGCCCTCAAGCTCCATTTGTACGGTTAATTCTTTGAAATTTACTTTCTTTTCCATATCAATTATTATTAATTTGTTTACTTTCTTCCAAACCAATTATATGTCCATCGCTGTCCATCATAAAAAAACAAGCCGACATTACCTGCGTCACCAACTTCAATTGATGACCGTTCGTCGGTCCCGAAATTGTTTATCGTTTTGCCGTTGCCATACACATTTACCGCTGATGAATTTATTTTTCGGATAAACACTATTTTCCCGGTTTCGGGAGCGGACGGTAAATACAAACTTAAGGTTGCCTGATTATAACATGTGAGGAATACGTCGGCATTTGTTATTGTGTAACTTGCCGTACCCGTAGTTATTACCTTAGGCTTTACCGATAATCCGGAAACAAATCCCGACAGGATTGCTATTGCGTGATTTTCTTGCGTTGAGCCTTTCGTGGATAAAGTCAGTGCATAGTTATCAAGTGAGGTCACAACATGGTTTTCAAATCGGGCAACTGCACGCACTCCTCCCAATGTTGCCGGCAAAACATTTTCTCCAATTCCTGCCCAGACATTAGTTGTACTAAATTTGATAAAATTATTATAAAGAGCTAATCCATTTGGATTTGTTACATTTTGTATATTCGTATCAGCACCTATTCGATTATCTGAAATTTGAAAGCCTCCTATTGTTCCCTTCCTAAAATTGACTGCTAATCCTTCAATATAATTCGCCATTACAATCTCTGCTTGCAACCCAACCACGTCAATCAAAGTGGTCTTTATTTTTCCACCGGAAATCACCGTTTCACCAAGCATAGCAGCTTCAACTACATTTTGCCATGCAAGTTTACCTAAACCTAACTGTAAATCGTTTCTCGATTTATCAATTGCCGATTGCACGCCGGCGGCGACTTCATCGGGGTGAAGCGTCCAGTTGGTAAGGAAATTGCCTTCTTCCAGCTTGACCATAGTCATGACGACAGTCATATTTCCTGCGTTTACCCAATTTGAACCGTTTTGCTCCTGAAACAGCAGGTCTGCGAAGTTATAAACGGCAGAAGTATAATTATTGACGTTAACCGTAACGTAGCATCTTTTCTATACGTTTGCCTGCAAGTCGATTGCAACGCCGGAATTGTCTGCGACATCCATAATCACACGACATGCTTTGCTCGTCCGGATGTATGCCGAAAAGGTATAAGTCCCGCTTTTTGTGATTACGTTGTTGAAACGAAATTGATAGGAAGCCGTGCTTGATGTTGGTATCTGATAAAGTCTTAAATTTTTTGTTACGTTAAACGGGTTTGCTATTTGGATTATACTATTATAATAAGTATTACCCGACAATCCTATTGGCGTAGTTGTCAAAAACTCGGAATCTTTCACGGAATTGTATTCACCCGCCCGAATTTCTACCTTGTTCGCAAAAATCTTGACGGAATCCGGCGATTGATTGATTAATGAGGCGACGGTAGCTCCATTATAATCCGCTTTCAGTACGTAATTACTTATCTGGCTATTTGTCCAGACGGTTGTCGCATACGTTTGAGAGACCAGATTTTTATAGGCGTCATAATCGGTTTGCGATACTTTCACGTCAATCCGGTTGCTGAGCAGCGTTATATTAGATTCTGCCGTCGTAACTCTACCAAAGAGCGTATCAAAATCCGTCTTATTTACTTTGAGCGCAATTTGACTTGAGAGTTGCGTAATAGAGGATTCGGCTGTTGAAACACGGTTGCCAAGCGCATCGAAATCAGTCTTGTTAACCTTAAGCGCAATTTGACCGTTAATCAGATTGATGCTCGTTTCCGTCTGCGACTTGAATTGTGAGAGATTGTTTTGAACGGCGGTAATACTCAGGTTGATGTTTTGAGCCGAAACGGATATGGCGGCATTGTATTCGGATGTGACGCGTCCGTACAAGTCGATATATTTAGCGTCGGCATAAAGTTTTGCTTCCTCTGCTGTGATTTGAAGTCCCGCTTTCAGTTCTTCAATCAAGCCAATCAAATAAGCCTTGTCGCTTACCTTTACGGATATGTTGTAAACGAGAGCTTCTCCACCTTCTATCTTAAGTTGAAAATCACCGCTTTGATTCCAATTGCCAACCAGCACTTCCGTTTTCCAATTGCTTTCTTCTTTGGATTCGGATACAAATAATTCCGTTCCTTGTATTCCAATTGTAAAAATACCGGGCTTTGTGATTTTATAGGTAAAATTCAGTTCAAATTTCACGTCTTTCTCAACGTTCAGCTTATTGTAGTTGGATTCAAACTGAGTAAGCCGGTTATCAATAATTTTTAATACCCTGCGTCCGGAGGATTCATCAAAAATGATTTCCGTCGCCTTGTCTTTCAGCAAAAAGAGATTGCCGGAAACAAAAAACAGTTGCCCGCCGGATGTATAAGCTTGTACGCCCTGATTGGAATAGCTCCAATAAGCCGTATCAGTCGAAAAGGATGAATTTTTAAGTATATTATCCAAAGAAACAGGCAGGAGTGATTTTATTTCAGAAACTTCTGCGGTAATCCGTCCGTCGACGGCGGCAAGCATGGTCGTAACACTCATGCCTGAGCTGTGCAAAATGAGTTCGCCCTTGCCGTAAAAGCTGTCCGTATAGATGCCATACTTGCGCATAGCGGGAAACGCGGGGTCGTGAACTCCGGTCAGCCGCCCGATGCGTGCGCGCAACCGCTCAAAATCAGTTAGTTCCGTTCCTCCGTCCAGAATGTCGATATAGGGGGCGTGACTGTCGGAAGAGGTCAGGTAAATAAGCCCCTGCCGGTCGGTGTCCGTAAAGGAGTTCCACCGGCAAAGCACGTCGCCCGGCTCAGGAACATCGATACCGTCCAGCATCTTCTTGTCGATTTCAAACCATTCGTTGCCAACTGCCGTTACTTTTCCGACATAGTATTTTATGTTGTTCCCGGTGAAAACCTGACAGCGCACCATGTCGCCGGCGCGCATATTCATGTACATCTCGCCGTCGTAATCGTCGATGATGCAGCGCCAGACGCTACCTTTGTCTTCAACCTCCTTTAACTTGTTGAAGTCTGAAACGACTATGCTGCCGTTGCTGCCGCGAAGCTGATTGATGACCAGCTCAAACACCCGCATGGACTTGCGGACGGTCAGATAATCCATTTCTGCGCTTGAGCGGTTAAAATCTATTTCAAAGCCCCAGCCGGTAAAGCCCGATGCAAAGACGGGCGTTCCGATTCGTCCGAATCCCCACAGGTCGCCGCGCAGGTTGATGTCCTTTAGCCACGCCTTGCCGTCCGCTTCTATCGACCATCCGAAGCCCTCGTAAAATCCTTCCTGAAACAGTCCGGAGCGTATCGTATCCAGAGAAAGAAGCCCTTTCTTAAAGGTTATCTGCTCTTCGGCTTCATCCTGCACGTCCTTGCGCAGGTATTTTTCAAAGACGCTGAATTCAAGGCGCCGAATAGCGTCTGAAATGGCATTTATCGTTCGAAGACTTGAAAAAACGTTAAAGTCAGACGGTATTTCGCTGTCAGTCGTTTTCAGAATCGCAAGGAATAGGTTACCGGTCTGATCGCGGAAGCGCCGTTTTGTAAATTGCAGGGCTTCGTCATGCAAGTCCTTTATGACGACTTCATTCGTTTCTATCTTTCGTAAATCGCTTGTGATAGGACTTCCGACAATTTCATTAGAAAGCTCTATTGTCGGACTATGCGGATTGTTGATATAGTCTTTTATTCCAATTATGCGAATAAGAACGCCTTCCGGCTGAAACTGATTATCAATAAACTGAACGTAACTTCCAAGCTTTATTTTTCTTCCGATATTAGTCCAATCCCTTTTAGCCCATATTCCGTCAAGCTCGCCTGAGAAGGTGAACTTTTGCTCTTCGTTTTCATACTTGTATTTAACCGCTTCACGGAACATATCCCAGCTTGCGCCGGTTTTGGTAGTATTGTCGCAAATATAAGCATCGGGCAGCATCATTCCGAAAACGGCATAATCTTCTCCTGCCTGAGGACGGAATATTTCATCAGGCATTATGCGTCCGTCTATTTCAACGGGGACAATTTCAAATCGCTTGTCTTCATGAATGTACTTGACGTCAAATTCCTTTCCGGTCAGCATTCCGGATTGAAAAATAATTGTCATCGTTTCCCCTGCGATAAGGTAGTCAACAAAGTTCAGGTCTTCAGGAATTGAACTGTCAATAATATCATAGAAATGCTTTTCCGCATCGACTACGCTTACTTCGCTAACTTTACCGACGCGGGACGGATAGATATGCGAGCAGTCAAGACTGTCTTCCGCCTGTGATGAAAGGGGCTTATCGGAACGCCGGAGTGAAAATCCGTCGGCATCAGAGATATACTGCCTTGCGTTGGCAGCGTTATAACCTGTCTGGTCTGAAAAATATTCTCCATCATAACCGATTGTCTGATTTTTCGGTAGCAGTAATTCACGGCTGCCATATCTGCTTGCGTCGATGTTCCGTTCTCCACCCTGAACAAAAAGGATTTCTACCGGTTTCTTATCGCCGTTGGTACGTCCGATACCGGATTTAAATCCGTTGCCTCGCCCGTAAGACAGCGGTAATGGATTATTCTTGTTATATTCCACCTTGCACAGGTGGATAGTTTTCCCTACAACCTCCCATTCAGTTTCAAAGGCTTCGGCAATCTGCGAGAGTGCATCGCTGCAAAAGGCATGATTATAGGATATGACCTTTTCTACGGCGTCGATACAGTTGCCAACCGTCCATCCATGCTCCCTCTGATTCATGTTGTCAACAAGCATTTGAAGGTGTTCCTTAGGTTTTGCCGTTAAGGAAAACTTTAAGCGGCGCGTGGTTTTATCCTTAAACTTATACTTCTTGAGTTTAGCTTGGGCGGCTTCCATGATAAGCGTATATTCAAAATTCCGCGTATTGTGCTTCTTGAAGTTTTCAGGATTTTCCAACGTGTAGGTTTCACCCTCAAAAATACAATATGCGCCGATTGGAATCTCGATATGCTGCGACAGCGAATAGTAAAGCGTCAGGCTGTTTTCGCCCTTTATCGCTCTGTACCGATAACTGTTGTCATCTACCGAGAGTAAGTCAATCTGTGTATTATTGAAATATATTGTCATGTAAATAAAAGGGTTAAGCTCATTTCACACCATATCTTTCCCAAGGGCTTGAACTTGGAAACCGCACAGCTTTTATAGATGCACGGATGCTCATTTCCGGTTGAATCCGCTTGAAACATTCTTTCACCGGTACGAATCAAGTCATAAAGCAGGGCATCATGATTATTCCAAAATTCGACAAGCGTTCCGGCGCGCATTAGACAGTTCAACTTCACTTCCTTGGTTTGAAAAACAACCCTTTCGCCATCATAAATGGCTCCGCTCCGGCTTTTGATGTTTTGCAAAAGATTTATTTTGACTGCGGGTATTCTTTGTATTTCCTCATTACAGCCGCGTAAAATATATATTCCATACTCTGACAGGTCACGACCGTCAAGTTTGTATCCCTGCTTAGGAACGATATTCGACTGAGGCGCCTTGTAAGAATATCCCCACAAGGGAAAGTCATCGGCAAAGCGCAGGGTAAATATTCCAAGCGTCGAGTTCTTATTCATTTCAACATGGGAAACAAGCCGCAAGCGACGTGTTCTTTCCAATTCGAGAAAGTTAAAGTCATGATAGGCTCCATCTGATAACAATTCAATGAATTTGTCAAACAAGCCGTTCTCTCCGCTATAAGCAAACTTTAAGGACAATTCACGAGTATCCAAAACAGGCGCGGACAAGTCAAATTCCGCCCCGTTTTCTTCCGCCCAGTCGTTACTTTCGACGGACTTTAGCGGAGGGAAAGCGGCTAAGTCCTTGTAACAGTCTTCCGTTAAGTAAACTCGACATAAGGAATAAACGTCTAAATTATCTATGTGGAGATTACCTGTCATTGCTTTCTTAATAATACCCCTTTTAGATTCATATCGTCAATTCCGTATTTCATTGAAACAATATTTTTGTTTATATCAACTAAGTTTTCACAATACTTCGTATTGTCTTCTATACCTGCCAAATGGTTCAAAATACGCTCGGAATTGGCTGTTAATATGTTCATTCCGTATTTTATATCGGTTATTACTCCGGCAGATTCAATTTGGGAAGCGACAATTATTTTCACGTTTTCGTTTATTTCAAACGTATGCGTCCGCATTATCGCAAAGCTGCCATTCAGTTCATTTGCCGAATCTTGAGAGATGCTTGCAAGTCCTTTTTGAGATGCTTTTCTTTCGTCTTCATTATTATTCTGCCACAAGTCAAATCCGCGTTTCCCTGCTTCCTTTTGCCAATTCTCCATGAATGCTTTTGCTGCGTCCATATCTGTTTCGACATTGTTATAAAAATCTCCGACCAAATTCATTGCATCTTTGGCTATATCTTCCGGCGTTTTCCCTGTTTGTCCGTAAATGGCCTCCAAATTTTCTTGCAATTTTTTGAATTTATCGGAAAAAAACAGCTCGTATGCAAGCTGTTCGCCTAATTTTTCAATGACTTTCGATCCTGCCTTTCCGAAATCTTCCCAAGCGCTCATGCCTTCGTCACGGATGGATGATGCGATTGAATTCATCAGTTCGCTGCCAAGTGAGCCAAATGTCTCTTTCAAATAATCTCGCAGTGCATCCTGCGCTTTATCGGCTGCTTCCTGTAAATCTATCAGACTTTGAAGCAATGATTTATTTTCATCACTCATTGTTTGAGTGTTAAGAATGGTTTTTGCTCGCTCTACATTCAATTTTCCTTCCGATGTTAGCAAGTCATCGTATTGTTTAAGTATTGGCGTATAAATGTCCCTGCCACTTCCCCATCCGAATAAACCGGTTTTTTCATGTCCTGTTTTGGTCGTAATCTGATAAAGGGAGCCGATGCCTTTTGTATAGGCGTCCATCTGTTTTTTGTATTCGCCACTAATTGTATTCCAGAAAGTCTTAACAGGGGCTTCCCCCTTTAATTCTTTCTTAAACGAGTTGATAGCTTCGGCATAGACTTGTACGGATTTTGCCGCTTTCGTAATTTCCTTTTCTCCGAAAATGGTTGTAGCCTCCTTGAGTAACAGGTTTTGCTCCAAAAGCGCAAGGTTGTATTGCCGCTGCATTGCCAGCTTGTCCTTAACAATTTCCCTGAGCGCTTCTTGGTGTCGTTTTTCTGCTTCCGATGCCTTGTTTAGTAATTTAACCCCTTCGCTAATTATTGCCATTGCACCCCCTACAATACCGCCCTGTGCGAATCCGTTGGCTATGTTTCCGACAGTATCAAGAACTTCGTCAAGCCCTTCGTCTAATCCGCCGAAAGCGGATTTTAATTCTCCGACTACATTTGCTATCGTTCCGGCAGTATTTTTAATAGCGGATAACAGCTTAATCGTTTTTTCTTCCGCTTCTTCTGCCGAATCACCCAGATTTTCAAAATTTCTTTTTATGGCGTCGAATATAGCTTTATCCCCTAAAGACTTTAAGCTCAAAGGTTTTTTTACTTCTAAGTTCTTGAGCTTTTCATTAAGCAAATCAACTTGCTTTAACGCGTCTTCATCGCCGGCATCAGCAAGTTTTTTTAACGCTTCAATGCGCAGAGTGATATATTTCCGCTGTATTTCGAGTTTTTTCTCTTCTGCCAACTCGGTCATGGAAATTGATTCAAGTCCCTTTGCCCTTTCGATTTCGAGTTCTTCGTTGAAATCCAATTCAGACAGTCTGTTTTTTATTATGGCTTCCTTTCGCGCTTTGGCATGGTTTTCCCGCAGCAGGGTAATTAATTTTTCGTTGCCTTCTGCTTTTGCAATCTGTTCACTGTAATTAGCGTCAAGGTCTGACAGTTCCTTATCAAGCGTCGATTTGAATGCAACTTCCTGTTGACGTAATAATTCACCCATATCCTTGTTCAGGTTCCGCATTCCGGATATAAAGGCATCGTCGGCAGCTTTTCCCATTTGCTCGGCTTGCTTTTTTACATTTTCCGGTAGTTGGTCAAAGGACAGGGTTGTTGGTTTGAAAAGTCCGACTTTCCCCTCGCTCTTCCATTGTTCCTCCTCTATCTTTTGCTGTTCTTTTACTTTGCTTTGTTCAAATTCCCGAATGGATTGCAGCTCCTTTTCCTGATTTAACTTTAATTGCTTGATTTTCTTCGCAAAACTGTCGTCCATGCTGTCAATTTCCCTTTGACGCATATCCAAATCAAAGCGCTCGCGTTCTAATGCCTGTTGTCGCTCGATTTCAGTCAGGCGCCTTTCGGCATCCAATTGCCTTTGCCTATCTCTTGTTTCCCTGTTATTGCTTTTGTCCTTGTCTTTTTTACCGGTAATATTATCTATCTGTTTCTGAAATGCTTCAATTTCTTTTGTAATCTTTTGTCCTTCTTTGGGGTCTGATATGTGTTTTAGTTTTTCCCTTTTTTCTGAAATAGCCTTCTCAAGTGCGCCGATTGCTCCGGCGGCATATTCATTAACTTTATTGACTTCAATTTCTGACGACTTCCTGAATGCTTCCGACTCTGATTGTACTGCTTTTGTAAACAAATCTTCTATTTCCTGATTATCTTTTTTAATATCAGCCTCTAATTTTGTCTTTTTTTCTCCTTTTGCTTTTTCATACGCCTTATCATCGGAATACATAAAGCGTGGTTGCCACCAACTAAGTTGCACACCGCTATCAAGTTTCTGTTGTTTTTTTGTCATTGATTCAACTTTATCCTGTGCCTGCTTAGCATACACTACCGCTTTTGCTTTTGCAATTTGAGCGGAAATAAAAGCTTCTTTATTATCAACTAACAATTTTTCTGCATCATAAACACTTCTAACAGAATATCCTAAATCTTCAAACGCCTTTTTGTTGTCCTTTACAAATTTTTCCTTCGCTTGTAAATCATCTCCCAATTTGTTCCACTCATAGGCTAATTTGTTTATGGCCGCTATTGGCTCGGCTGCTGTTTCGGCAACTACCTTGTTAAATTCTTCTGCCGCCTTTTTTGCCTTGCTCGCTTCCGTGCTGAATTTATCCCACAGATAAATAATAGCCCCAATTGCAACCGAAAGTCCGAGAGTTAGTGTCGCCATCAGCACTTTTGCGGCTATATTGGAAATTCCAAGCGCAACGGAAAGCCGATTTGTTGAACCGGTAAAAAAATCAGTAGCTTTCGTAAGAATATTCATTCGGAATGCCGATGTTTGATGCAACGTAGTTGAAATCTGTTGCAATCCGATTGTTATGGCCATTGCTGATTGTAACTTGGTTTGAACAACAGCTAATTGCTCGTTGTTTTTTATGAATAATGACGAGACTCCTTGTGCTGCTGAAAACGCTCCGGCAATTCCGCTTATTCCTGATATCATTCCTTGTACCCAAGCATTTTCTCCGGTAGTTAGCAATCTTTTCTCTTTGTTAGCTTCATTGAAGGCTGTTCCAATTCGCTTTAGCTCTTCCTCTAATTGCCGATAGGTATCCGTATCTTTCTGTCCTGAATCACGCATTCGAGCCATTTCATCAGTCAATTGCATTATCTGAGTCCTATATGTGGATATCTTTTCAGGTTTTTGTTCGTTATTAGATTTTGCAATGGCTTCCTGAAGCTTATAGTAGGCTTTTTCGAGTTCTCCGAGTGTATTTTTTTCCCTGTCCAGCTCAATTTTGGACTCACTCAATAACTTCATGGCTTTTTGCCGCTGTTCAATAAAAGCATCATCTGGATTTTCCGGAATTTTAACATTATAAAATGCAGCGTTTACCTTACCGTATTGTTCTTCAAGTTTTGCTATGGCCTGTTTTTGCGCGTCTATGGCTTCTATAAGTTCGTTTTTGGAATTTATCCCGTATTGTGTAACTCCTTCAAATGCTTTTTTGTATGCCTTGTCAATGCGGGCTCCTTCTGCAACGGCTTTGTCCCCGACATTTTTTATAATATCGACCGTCTCTTTTGCACTCTTTTTTAATTCATCATTATCAAAAGACTGTGAGAAATATTGCCTTCCGCCTTCATTTTCCATATTATCCGTGTAATATACTTTTTACTTTCTGCCTGTTTTTTGGATCGTCCGCATTTATTACTTCATCGTTTTTAACTTTATCTTCTGAATTTATGTCGTGACTCGGTATAACCGAATTGTACATAATCAGATTGACATAACTCATTTCATTTAATACATAATCTGGCGTTAAGTGGTACTCGGCTGCGATTGTTGCTATTTTTGCCCAAATGCTGTCGTTACATCTTCCGTTTCTTTTGTCCTCCTCAGTTGATTCACTTCTTTTAGGAATATGGAAAGCCCGAAAAAAAAATCAACCTTTAGCATCTTGAATATTTCAAGAATCAAATTGCTTAATTCTTCAGGATTCAGCGTGTTTAGCAATTCATCCGCTAATCGTTTCCGATTCTCAACCGTTCTTTTCACCAATCCGAACAAGTATTTTTTTTCTTCTTCAAGATTTTTCTTTCCGAGTATCAATATCGCCGCTATATCGCCAAAACATTCGCAATCTTTCGCCGTCGCTAACACTTCACTTATAGTATTCCCTTCATTTGAAACTTTTATGTCCGGAATCTGTGAGATGTACTTGGATGTCTCAATTAGAGTTGCTGTCGTAGGAGGAGCAATTTTATATTCTTTGCCCTTCACAGTGATTGTTACCGGATTTTGCAATATGGTGTCACAAGTTATTTTTTCTATCGTATCTTTCATAAAAAGCGGTTTAACCTCCCAACCGCAAAGGATTTATGAAAAGAAAATTAACATCTTTCGTTGGTTACGCAGTGGGATATGGCTTAAGGATTTTTCCTGCTTTTGGCTTCAACGCGCTGAAAATGTATTTCCATCGTTTGCCTTCGGCGCTTGTCCATGTTTCTACGCAATTCACGCTCGTCTTTTCCAAGATAAATCCTTCATTTGTCGGATCTTCTGGCGTTAGCCGAATGGCGTAGTTATCAATGACAACTCCGTCTTCATCTTCGATAGGCTTTTTATCGCCCTTTTTCACGAATAATTCACATTCAAACGAGTACTTGTTTTTTTCAACTCGCGTATCAACAACACCACCGCCTTCTTCTATGGCTTCTATTTTGTTTCCTTCTTGCGTGGTGAGTTTTGCCGTGTTTTGAACAATTTCCGGCAGTTCTTTCCATGTTGTCGGCGTTTCATCATTTGCAGATAATTTTCCTATTTCTACTGCTTTGGGTTTTCCCCAGCTTAATATTGACATGATTTTACTATTTTTAAAATGTTGGAAATTTAAATCTTAATCTAATTGATATAAAGTGTTGATTTATTTCAGGCTCTTCCTCAGTGTAAATAGTTTGAGCCTTACGGAACATATAATCGGATATTTCAGCGGTAAGCGATTCTACCCATTTGTTGGATACGCTTTCAATTTCAGTACAACGGTTAATATCACGGACAAGAACGCCGTTATCGAAAGCATCGAAGTCCGGCACGTAGATATTTATAACTACCGTACCAGATTGGATTTGACCGTCAAAGCCGGTAACAAACTTAACGACGGCGTCTTCTTTCCTTGAATCACGCGGACGTGTCCCGAATTTATACACCTTCCCGTTAATCAGTGATGACAGCGGACTGCTTTTCAAAAATCCGTAAATATCATCTTCTATTTGTTGCCCTGTCTTTGTCATTTCAAACCTAATTGTTTCATCATTGATGGTATAAGCCTTTCCGCCAAATCTTCGGAGCTATCCAATACATCATAACCTTTTGCTGAAACATAAGCAGCATAATTCATCCCTGCCACTACTATCAAGCATATCCCATTTGGAAATTTTGAAACAAGGCTGTTAGCGAATGTTTCGCCTGCTGATGCTCCTTGTTCTCCACCCTTAGCTTGTTCAAAATTGCCTTGTTTAACCACAACGCCATCTTTTATTACTACATATCCGATCGAACTTCGTAAGTTTCCGGTATCGTCAATATAGTTTGGTGTATGTGGAGTTCCTCGCATCGTTACCGGTGGTGACGGCAAGTTTCGCGCATGAATGGCACATTCTTCACCGACTTGAAAAAGCATTTCTATTATTTTCATCTCCTCCCGTTCAAACTCTTTTTGAACGTAGTTTTGAATTGATTGCATCGGCGTTAAGCATCGAATCGGCATTATACCGTAATTTTAACAACTCCTACCTCCTCCAATCGCTCAATACATATCACGGGAAATATTCCTAATTCACGTCCGTGTTGCGTTAATCTCACTACTCCGGCATCAAACGGTTGCAATTCTATTAACACTTCATACGATGCGATAATAAATGAATTGCCGTTTTGCTTTCCAAGATTATTTTTTTTGTTTGTTACGACACGACACGATATTGGCTCATTAAAAGCGTCGGATAGGCGAATGGGATTTCCGTTTTCGTCAAGCCCGCCACCTGAATTTACCTTCGCCTGAATAGTTCCATTAAATAGAATTATATTCATAACATATTTCCTTATATGTCATTACCAAATGTTGCTTCTGTCCTTAATCTTAGGCTTATCAACCGGAATTACGCCAAGTTCGGAGCACGTTTGATTATACCAAAATTTGATAGCTTCCCAATTCCAAGTAATGGATATGCCGCCTTCGTTTATGTTTGCAAGTGGAATAAGGTTTGCAAATTCCCGGCAAAGCGCCATTTTTGCAATAAACAAATCCGCTTCGGCATTTTCGTCCGGTATTAAGGCTCGTTGATTAAACATCATTAATTCAACGTCTGCGCTTCCAATCGTGAAACGTTTTGCGGTAGCCATCATCCATTCCTTGTAGGTCATGGGATTACTCAATTACAGATGTTTTTGGTACTTTTGGCGCTTCTTTTGCAAGCCCCAACTCTACAATGTGTGCAATGCGAGCTTCATCAAACGTGCCGGGAAGTTCATCCCCCGGCTGATAGCGTTTGATAAAATCATTCTTGTCGGCAAATTCCCTTGCTACAACATATTTTTTCATGCCTGTAAGGTTTTTGTATCCAACGAATATATTTGTTCAACATTGCATATTACCGGAATTACGCGAGCCTGTGAAGTCGTAAATTCAGCAAGAGACGGGTCATTCTTCCGGTACATAGATACCAGAATATAATCGTCAGCCGTTTGATAGGATACTCCGGATACCGGATGATTCTGTTCAGCTAAACGTGCATAATTCAAAACGCCAACTTCTTTGGATGTGGTTAGAATTACCTTTCCGTCACTCCATGGGGTTACGGTTGTTCGTTTACCCTTTTTCTCTACAATTACCGTTCTATCCACAATATGGATTTCAACTCTGTATTTATTGTCGGTTTTCAATACGGAATTGATTTTTTCGAGCGTAGGAACGGGGACAATAGTCTTGTCTCCAAAAAATCCTATGGAGAAAGCGAAGTATCCTTTGACTTGTTCTGTTTTTACAAAATTATCAAAGGTAGCATCGTTCATATAAATATGAGAAATTGTGTTTCCGTCAGAGTGTTTCGCTTTCTTCAAAACAACTCCTATATCATCGAGAGGTTTGGCGGCTACGTTATCCCATAGTACCGAAACGCCAAATTTGTTTGCGTCCAAGTATCCAAAATCCAAACGAATCAAAGAACCGGTATTTTTTTCATCTTCGACAGAGATAATCCCCGTGGATAACCCTTGCAAAAATAGATTTTCCGTCATTTCATAAATTCCGGTAATAACTCGTGATATGTCTTGAAACAATCTGGCGACGAGAACACTCTCGTCAATTTTCGTGGCAATCATAGTATCGAGTTCGGTCAATTGAGTTTCGTTTAACCACAATTCCATACCTGATTTTGGAATATCGCCGGAAGCTTTTCTGATTGAATCTCTCATTTTCAGAGGCAAGGATGAATCCATTGATACAATATCGGCAGAAACGCGGGTGTTGAGTATGTTTATCGCTTCCCATTTTCCTGTCACTGAAAATTGTTTGCGAAGCATCTCTCTGAACATATAAGTTAACGCTTGGTCGTTATTTTTCCCGTTTAAGGTTTCTAACCTTTTGACAATTATTCCTTTAAAATACTTGTCAATCCACTTGATAAATAAACTTTGCTCCATTGTTTAATCCTCCCTGAAATCAATTAAAGGTAATGCCGTTTTTACGGCTGACAAAATCGTATCCATATTGTACGGAGCTACTGCCGGATTGACCGTACCCCTTACCATAATACCCGCCATAGGACGCTTTTTCAGAAGACTTTGGATAAGTATTCCGACATAAATATGTCCTTCTGGAAGTTCATCATACGCTGTATCATCGGAATTTACAGGCATAGGCTTATATTCCTTTGTCGCTGTTTCCTGAATAATGATATGTCCCGCCTTGATTACATCCGGCTTAAAACCGGAAACCTCAAGCGTTCGACCGCCGCGTATCGACTGAAAAACATCCACGATAACGATATTGTCATTACCGGTAATGATTTCCTGACTTTCGTTTTTTAAATTTGCTTGTGCCATCTTAAATCAGTAATAATTAAAATTTTATACTTAATTCAACCAATCTAAATCGGTAACAAATTCAAAACGGCTGTAATTTCCGCATCCGTCGCTTCCTTTCCTTTTGATGATGAATTAGAAAAAAACGGTGGTGATTGCGAGCCTAATCCTGAATCTGCTACGTTTTGATTGGCGGTTTTAATATCCCCTTCCGTATCGGTCAAGTATTCTTTAAATTCATCGTCCGTTTCAAACTTCATTCGGGCAAAGTCTT
>Ga0123354_10003047_pt1 | contig 22831 bp, 14 predicted proteins | sample TergutLab28metaG_2_FD_97872 | JGI IMG/M metagenome (GOLD analysis project Ga0123354, IMG submission 97872) | Labiotermes labralis P4 segment gut microbial communities from Petit-Saut dam, French Guiana - Lab288 P4 | ecosystem: Host-associated > Arthropoda: Insects > Digestive system > Gut ... | reverse complement strand
TTCCCCCAAGCCCCAAAATTACCCCCCGGGTTTTCCAAAAGTTGTGTCCCCTCCTTTTTTTACACCTGAAACCCGCCTGGCCTCCCCCCCCCCCCCCATGCAAGATGCATGCCCACCCATCTCAGCCTCCTCACAGACTTAATCATCCTCCCACACATAAAGCAAAATCTTTACTGCATTTACACTGTACGCAAAATACATGGGTTATTCTTTCAATGTAGTGTTCCACTGTTAACACTACGTCAAAGCTTATATCAAATTATTTTACAATTCGTTTATAATATACATGGTTTGTATTTAGTGTGTCGACAGTTGCTAATAAAAACTGTCTACATTAACTCTGAACAATAATAATGAATTGGATTTCAAGTGAAACATCACTAATATGTACCAGGATTTTTTTCACTGTCACTGAACACAAATATTCACATTTTGAAAGCAGTTTGCTACCTGCATGGAGCAGACTGCTTTTGATATGCTATGAGAGTTTGTGTTTAGTAATAATGGAAAAAGTCCTGGTACATATTAGCGATGTTTCACATGTTAAATGAACTACTGCCAAAAGATTATATGGTACAACTGGATTTCAGCATACCAAAAGGACACCTAACAACAAAGGGAGTAATGAATTGGTACAATATTTAATGTGGGAATGACCGGTTGTTTAGTGCCTTTCTAGTATATGAAAGCTGCAGCTAATACAGCACCAACATACAGGTAAATAGATGTGAGCAGGAGTCAGACGAAATGAACGCAGGCAGTTCTGACAGTGAGGCCAGCATCTCAGACGGTGGCACTGACAACAGCACATCAGGCTCTGAGGCCAAGTCTGAAGGAAAGAGAGGTGCAGATGGAGACTACAAGAAGACAGAACTCATTATGCCATGGCACATTCAGGACTCAGCCCTGAAGCAGAAGGGGGAGAGACAGAGGAGCCTCATCACAGTACTGGACACTCAGAATATGGCCAATTCAACAGCAGACAAAGGTATGAACTGCAAAATCCAATCCAACACATGTATCAGTACACTGCTTGCAAGTGAGCAGTGACCAAACATATAATACTTTGTATCATTCCTGATTCTCTCAAACATTCACAACACAAGAGGCAGCACATTTTCACAACAGAAACAGATCTGGAAACAAGGAATTTTAAATCTGCCAGTATTACAAGGCTGGTACCAACATTAAAACTTGGTGGTAACAGTTTACTGTCTCAGAATAGGACGTAATGAGTTAGTGAATTGGTGGAACAAAGCCAAAGTACTAGCACGAAATTTCACACTGTAATCATTTTGATCACCACATGGACCAACATGGGACTGGGACTTCCACAAAGCACACAGTTCTATTTTGTGTCCAGTTAGTTTATGAAATTTGTATGGAGTACAGCTTTGATAAACAGATGAATAATTAGACTTTATCATCAGATGGCTTCTTTTACATGCATCTCACTTCGTAAATAGCTACTCACATGCATTATGTTGATGACAATTTTCAAAACTGCGTTGCGTTTTTGTCTATTATGAAACATCAATTATAGTTACAGCTGATCTTTTCTTATGTTCACAGAAGCAGGGAAGGACAATCTGAATGGGACAGTAAACCAGACAGAATCAACAAATTATGTCACACAACAATGCAGTCTTTCTGGAGATGAGGACAAGATGAAGTCACATCAGCAAAGAGCAGAAAACAAAATAAGTATGAAATGTTCTGTGGAAAATGCAACTCATGACAAGGAAGGCAGAGAAGTTCATGTAAGTGCAGTAGAAACTTACCCCATAACACCAAATACATATAAACATCAAGCAGCTGATGTGACCTCAGATATTAATAATAGAAGTCCAGCAAGTAAATGCATCCCAAATACAGAAATCATGCGGCTCCAAAACACTATGATTTACAACAGGCAGAATGAAAAGCAGGTTCTGGATTGCTCTGGTGAAGATGGAGCACAGTGTAGAAAAAGTACAGCACTCCAAGAGCACCAGGAAGATCGCAAAGAAACGAACAAAGATAACAAAAGGAGGCTGCTGGACAATTCCTCTGAAAAACAGGTGGCACAAGGAACAGAAAAGACAGAAGTCCAAAAATTTGACGACAACAGACGGAGCGACAAAGACAGCAAAATGACCCTTCCAGAAAATTCCTCCAGTAGACAGAAGACAAACATCCTAGAACTTGAAGATGCTTACAGAGAGAACAACAATAATGATACGAGACTTCTGAGCAATTCCCCTAAAACACATGAGGTACAAGGTACAGAAATGATGGAACTATGGAAACTTGGGTACAATCATAATGAAAGCAACAAAGATTATGACACTTGGCCTCTGAAAGACGCCTCTGTAAAGGTGCAAGGCAGAGGAATAATGCAAGTCCAGGAACTTGGGTATGATTATAAAGCTAACAGCAAAGGCAATTTAGTGAGGCTTGTGGATGACTTTGCTGAAAAATGTCAGGCACATTGCAGAGAAACAATGAAAGCCCAGGAACTTGGGGCAGCCTATAAAGAGATTGAACTGCAGGGTGATGACAAGCATGTAAGCAGCTCAGCAACTGTAACAAAAATCAGTTCAGCTGGGAAAGAGATGGTCAGAACCATGCAGGAGGTTAATGTGTTTAGAAGTGAAGGCCAACTCAGGTATGAGGCTACGGATCAAAATGAAGAGTATGCCAAACAGAAGAGGCCAACGCTAGAGACAAATTGTAATAATGGAGAGCAGGTAGAAAAAGCAACTACAGAGGAAGTAAACAGAGATAAAAAAGAATATGTGGTAATGGAACACAAAGAAACTCAAAACATGGTGAAAAAAACTGAAATATCACTTCATGCTCCAAACAAGGAACAAGCAAGTGCTGTACAAATACAAAGATACATCAACTCTTCCTTGGAGATGCAAATCATAAATCAGGACAAATAATGTTACCCCAAAAACAATGTTATGTGTAGAAACTTTAACTCTCATCCAAATGTTAGTTGGAATCCAAACATTGAGGCATTAGCAAAAGATTATGGCCTGCATGCTATATCGTAAAAACCAGTAAGTATATTGTCTCAAGATGATGCAAGATAGCCTATCCACCAAGGATTCAGGATTTTATGTGGCATTCATAAAATTAAGCCATTCATACTTAGATGAAAATACTGCATCAGTTTCTTCTATATTGAATGTTCACGCATCTCATGCCTTACATGTAACTGGCAAATAATAAAAAGGTAATAAATTTAAAGAAATTACTTTGTTTGAATATGTATTGTGCAGAACCAGGAATTTTAAATCCACTGGTCATATAGGAAAACAGCCATATTTAAACCAGGGGGCTTTGGTATTGAAAAAATTCAGTGCTGCGCCATCTTGGGTACATACATTGTGTTACAACACATGGCCAATTACGGTTCATGCAAATGGCACAGGATACAACACAAAGAGGACTTCGCCACACGATATATTGTTCTGTATTAATGTTATGGATGCAGCCTGTCAACTACAACGGCAGGAAGGGCAGAACAGACTGTGGAATAGCCATTTAATTTCTTTGGAAAATTCTCAATGTGAAATGGTTACTTCTGCAGACTTTTGGATACCACAAATAACGAAGTCAAATTTAACACTTTCACTGTCAGTTTTATCATTTACAGCTTATATTCCCATGCTAGGTTCCTGAAGAACATTAAAGAAAGTGTTTTATTTTATCCTTCTGTGTTCATATCACAAGTATCTGCAACACACTTGCTGTGCTCTCACAGGTTACTGTGGTGATTGGGGATTTACCATAGACATCCTCAATTGTCATCTGATACTATACATTATAATAGACAAACAACAACATTAACCTTCCAACTTGTACTTCACATTATCAGTACTGTACCATCTGTTGAAACAACAGCCGAAAATGTACTTTAAAAAAGCTAAAACCAAATGCAGCTATATTCTTTCTGATCCAGGAAACGTACACCAGCAGCACAGTAACATCGACAGAGCTTACCCTGAGATAACCTATTATTATTCTCCTTTCATATGCACGGTCTACCTGCTTTGTGTTATTGTGGCTTTCTGAGTTTATGTACATTCCATTTTAGCTTACACTGCAGTCACCACCATCAGGTGCCTCCAATCTATACCAAATCACTTACAAATGCAATGCAGCTAAAACTGGAAAGTCAAAATGAAGCATATCTTATTGCTCCTGATTATTGCCTGTCTATACAATGTGGTACTCTGCTACTTTCACTGGTTAAGATGATAGCCACAGAAGACTGAACAGATTAATGTGGGCTCTACAGCAAAGTTCAGGCCTGGTGTTTTCCTGTATTCACAGTTTAAGAGATAGATTTAAATATCAACTGTATCTCCCAATGGCCTGAATTCTTCTGGTTTAGCATGAATATTTATACTGCTACCAAGCAAACACACACAGACCAGCATGACATGCTAGGCCACTCGCCAGCACATTTTACAGACCAGTATATGATCTTGTAGGGCAACAGACGTTAACATAAGCTCATAACTGAGGTGCAAGCCCAATATTCACTCACATGCATGAAATTCTGACTTGGGCAATGGTGAGGGGAGGGAAAGGATTGAGTTTAATCTGTAAAAAATGTGGATGAACACCAGACCTTTAGCACAGAAGTCAAATGTCATATAGTTAGACTACCAAAACCCTGCAATATGTTTCACACATTCAGGCATTGATTACAGGGAGTTCAATAAAAAACCAAACCCAGACCCACAGCAAGCTCAACAGCCTTAAATTTCCACATAAACCACTAACATATACAGGCAGGTCTTGTTTTATGCAATTTCACTTTAATGCAACTTGAAATTTAAATCACTTTTCACATTTTCGTCTTAACGTGATTTGGCATAAATGGCTCCACTGATCTTCTGTAGGAGGATAGCAGAAAGTAACGTCACTGCATACCATAGGCCATGTGCATGGACTGATCATAGTGGTGACAACCACGCAGTTCATTTAGTTTCCTCTTCAACAGCATCAGCTCTTGTTACCTACATGAGTGACAGACATCTATATCACCTAAGAACAAACCAAGTGATAAATCTGCAAAAGGCCATCTGATTTGAAGATGGTGAATGAACTGTTGACACATGCCATAATGACAGACTTGGGGACAGTAGCAAACATATGATTCATGATAATGCTTACAAAATTATGTAAAGTGCTAAGTGTTTAGATAACATTCAATGCCAGCAATCTGATACAGGAAGTGTTTTGTTGTGTAACAAGAATACCACAGTCCTCTCAGAATGAACTGTATGAAAACTATGGATGCGAGTCTTACATTTTTACTGCATTAGAAATAACTATATTGTACAGATTTGTGTGTACTGTATCAGAATGTATATATACTGTATGTACAGTACATACTCTACAGGTCTGTACGTTCACTAGTGGTACAGTCATACACAATACAGGGTGGGGCTGTCAATTCCCTAACATGCCTCCAAGAAATACACTGTTTTAAATGGGAATTTTGTGTTCAAATGGCATGATGATTTTCAGGAACATAACACTGGCATAAAACAAGACCTGCATGTACAACATAACTTACCACATGTAAGAGTACATGCTGGAAACTACCTCTGTCACCTCTCAGACATGCTTGATTTCAAAGGAACTGAAAAACCAGGTCACCATATTCTAAATTTCTGACATTTTTCATACAGTATCTTCCTTATATAGGTTTCTACAATTTAAGTCCTCTGTATTAAACTGTAAAGCACACTCATGATATACAAATGTATTACAGACAGGAGGTTACACTGACTTTGTGACAAAATGTGATGCACTGTATCTTAGGCACAATGATGGGAATGATGGGACTTGTGGGGTGTGTGTGTGTGTGCGCGCGCGCATGCGCCACACAGTTGTTGATAACTTGCCACAGAGTTATCAGCAATTTCTGGATATAAAATTCAAATAGTATTTAAAGATCTGTTCACCAGATGTCAAGCATTGCTGAAAGCTGTAAAAGGTCATTTCCAGCACCCACTCTAACATGCTGCAACTTACATATTATATACATAATACCAGGAAATGTAAAGCTATTGTGCTTGCTGGGCATGGGGTTTCAGTTTTCAATTGAAACTCCCTGTATGTTAGTGAGAACAAAATAGTTTATCATGACATTCAAATTTAAAGTTGCAATAGAAAGCCAGTCCAAGGTTTTAGATAGGCTATGACTACTTGCAACCTTAACTACAAGATCTGTTCTTCAGCCACTGTACACAGACAGTCATGAGCAGCATACAGTATCAAGTAACACACACGCATATTGTCAGTCGATATTTTAAAGACAAAGAGCTTTATTTGGACAAGTGAGATAGTTTACTTACAAGACAAATCACAAAACACGACTTCAATAAGCTACAGCAGCAATTGCTTTTAAATGATACAAAAAAAAATGTCACTACTACAATATGCAAAAATCTCCCACAACACACGTATCCATGTAGTTCCCTCCACAGCAGTCACTACCTTTGTCTTCTAATAGAGAAATTAAATATTACATTCCAAGTTGACATCTAAATGAAGTTCATGTATTTATACCATGGGGGCTGGTCCCAGATCAGGGGTAGGGGCAACACACAATAATGATTCTGGGGCACAGCCTCACACGGCATCATTAGAAAATATATATATTATTTATAAAACATAATTCAGCTGTCTGTCTGCAAAACAAAGAATCATCTGTTGTGTTTGGTTTTGGCCACAGAAGCTAAATCTACAGATACTTTTGTCAACCTTGGTGAAAAGACAAAATCAAAGTGCACAAGTCTCTTGGGTTAAAAGCAAAACCACTCAGTCTACTTCCAATCCAAGAAGCAGATTTTTCAGGTTTTGGGTGAATACAGGAGAAATATGTTTCCCCTATACACTTAGGTATCATGACATGTAGTTCTGGTTTCATGCCAACCCTTCTTCAGGTAGACACGTCATGCACGTAGAACAGCCCTGAGCCCTTGTAACCAGACAACAAGCGATGGAAAACTGACCAAGATACTGACTGGTCTATGTGCAAACGCATGAGAGCTGTCGCCCAGAAACCTGACAGAAGCAGGTCAGACTGGATACTCCAAGCTGCTGAGCCCTCAGTCGCATTGTTCAGATACACATGTATACACATTCATACACGCTGGCTCTGCAGCTTGGCACTGGCAATTACACAATAAAAACCACTCTTCATATACAGGATTGATTGTTAAGTAATTCATACTTGTTTCACAAAGAATATATCGATATAAAAAAATGATTTACAGGGTTTGGTTTGCATATAATATTGATATTTCTGTTTTAAATTCCATTCACACAAACAAGCTAGTGATTTCCTGTGATTGCAACTCACACGCTCCACTGAGTTGTTGGTAATTTCTCTTTGCTTTGATTACAGCACAGGGAGCCTGGCTGCAAAATACTGTACTCAGCTAGGCCTGTGAGATCAACAGCATACAGCCAAGTCACCAGTATCTCAAGCAACATAACAAAAATGAAAATGCAATAGTGGCTAGAGATTTTGCCAGATTGGTTGTTTTATGAGTATGTGAATTATAAAATACAACTGCACCACTCTTTCTCAGAAAAAAATTATGGTTAAAAAGACACTCAGCTTTCTCAACACTCATACCAACACTCTTCTTTTACAAACATTTAGAAAATACTGTGTATGATGACAATATGCACACACACCCCTACTCTAGTCTACTGGAGGGGGACTACAGGGTGACCTCGCTGTATTAAAACGGGTATGGGAGCGATGGGCCTTCAAAACCCTTAAATTTATACATTCAAAAGCTGATTATGAAGGTTGATACTCCAATTTCCTCAGTTCCATTTCTGTTACCCGGAATGCAGGCAGGACAAGTGAGGGTTTTTATTTTCTCTACCACGTTTCATAATTATAATGACATATACTTTCACCTTCATTTAAAGCAGGGATATGAGGTCCTGACTTCATCATTTCCTCATAAGCGGGTGTTTGATATTATGCTTTGAAAAAATTTACACAACTAACAAGGTAATTTCCACTTCATAGTTTTCATTTGTTCAACCACATTATAAGAATTTCACATTCAAAATGAAAAATCAACATTACCCAATGTCAACTTTGGGTAAGGTTCATGGCCAGCGAGGTGCTGATGTGTCATGTACACATCTACCACAACTACATACCCCCAGTCATATGTGGAACCCTAGTTGGAAAAGGTCCAAGAATAATTAAAAATCTAGCATGACATCCAACTTTAGTTTTGGCTGTTATGGAAATGACTCAAAGCATAAGAAAGTACCGCTATCCCGCAATGTGTGCGATGGGCCACGAGGCGCCTCAGGCAGGGGGGAGTGGATGACTTGTACCCAGCTCATGTCACACAACTACATACAAAAAGAAAATGATGCTAACTTCTCTAAAGAAACTTAGGTTTCCATGACTCCACTTCTGTGGTATATACTGTGCAGAGACATCATTATATAATGTAATACATAAGTCAAAGCATATGGCAGTAATTTTTATTTTCATTTTTATTTTCAGAAGTATTTTAATGATTTGAAAATTGTGGCACAATGTGCATTATGATAATTTCTTATTTAATAATAACAAAAAAACATTTAAGCCTTTTCTAAGTTCATTTCTTTAACTTCGTAATCCAGTGTCATCATACCCTTGTGGTCCCTTTTTAAAGACAATACAAACTCCAATGTTCGCATAACTCAGAGTGGCTTGCCAAGATAGTATGAACAGTATGTGCCTCCTGGCTGGAAAGGGGGGGGGGGGCAGAGATGAACAAAGTAAGCAGCAGAACATATTCAGCAACACTGGCTTGTGTCGGTACTTGTGACTAGATTAAATCATACTGACCCTCTCATGCTGCCCAGACAAGAGAGGCTGGTGTAAATGCATTCCCTCCATCTGTCAATGTTGCACACAATGAACTGAGAATGATCAAAATTATGGAATAGAAGCATAACAGTAAAAAAACACAATGAAATGCCTTTCTGGTTCAAAAGATTGCACATTATAACTAATCAGTTTCAAAGCTGGTATTTTACAGTTCTGGTCATTGTTGCAAATGGCACTAAACATTTCTGCCTGGTTCAGTATTCATGCCCTAGAACTACCATTGACCACTTTAAGGTGCACCTATACCACATACAGAACGCCACAGGGACCAGTAATTAGCTTTATCCAGAAGTAACAAAAAATTCCAATGCAACAAAATAAATGATTACTTTATAAGCAACAGCAGTAAGGGCAGTCCAACAAATCATTGCCTGAGATATGAAGCACATAAGAGTAACAACTGCCCATAAACAATTATAACTGTCCGGTATCACCCTAATGTTATGGCTGCCAGAACTGAAAGCCTCAGAAATTTGGAACTTGCCACAATCATTCAATAGCCAAAAAGTTACGAAATAGTCAGTAATTTGTTCTGTATGAATGTTTTGTTGAAAAGATGTTACATCAAATTGACTTCAGAACCCTGCAGAAATGGCAGCATCGCAACAAATTGAATGGCACCATCCATCAGGGTTTGCAAAATACTGCATGCCAATGCAAAACAAAATGGCTACTACCCACCACTGCTACACAAAAACAAGGCTTCCTCTGACTCCATACATCCCACTCTCTCGCTTCATGTGTCATCAAAAAATTCTCATAAAATTCTATTTTAAACGTTGATATCCATGTTTGCTTGGCTCTTGGCTCCAATCTCCTAGTAGGATGCATGTACCTGGGTACCTCATGGATCCTTTAGTTCCAGATTCTCAGGAAGCTGTCCCATGAACCAGTTGCAACTGCCATGCCATCCTCTGTCACACCAAGACAGCTTACCCGGTTGTCGTGACCTGCTAAGATTCCTGCAATGCATAAACATCATGATAAATAAGCACATCCAGAAGGGGCACATTCTTTCATGGCTTTCCTCTGAAAGAAACCACAATGCACCATTGCAACTACACTTCCTGTGGTCTGGAAAAGCTGCCACATTCATCAAGATGCAGCATCTTTCCATCTTGCTCTTGAAAGGAACATTCTTCTTATGGTCCCAAACAAAGTTATTTTTTACATCAATCTGACCAATTACAATTTACAAGTGTTACAATCCTATATACAATACAAACACACACCCACTCACTCACACTCACATTCCTACATTCTTGACCATAAGGGGTAACAAGTTCCTGTCACAGTGTTACACACACAAGACTTTAGAGATTATAAAAACCTCCACTCTCCAACATATTCCCCTCATTTGTTGTTTGAACTAGTGATATGAGGCAGCAGCGGATATGCTGTAGTTTTTCAAAATGTAATCATCTTCTCATAAACAATGCACACCTGCACGCTCTGTCTTCATGGAGTCCCAAACATTGCAGTTAAAATCATCATAACCAGCGAGCAGGAGGCGACCTGACTTGGAGAATGCCACAGATGTTATACCACAGATTATGTTGTCGTGAGAATACATGGCCAGCTCTTGGTCCGCACGGATGTCGAAAAGGCGGCATGTAGCATCATCACTCCCCGTCGCAAATGCAAATCCATTCGGGAAGAACTGGCAACACAGAACACATTTCTTGCTAACACAAACAAGAAAGGACATAACAGCAGCTTGTGTGTGTGTGTGTGTGTGTGAAAGGGGGTGGCAAACACAGTCCATCATCATGTTAGAAGCCTGAGTGGGCAGCAACCACAAACAGGTGCAGATGGCAAAATTTAAATGGGAGTCAAAGGAATGCTTAAGTCAATACCAGAGTCCACTTTCACTACCAAAGTTCATATCTTACTTCATGATAACAGCACTGCTTAGTGCAAACTGGTATTCTCTCAAGTTTAGTACCTTAGTATAAATGCAGCTCTCTCTCCAACTCTCTGTTCAGAACATACATAGCCACACTAAAGTCTGATATTTGCTGTTCAAAAATCTAGTACATCTTACAGTTAGTAGATTTTTTTATAAACAGAAATGAATTACATAAAGGACAATTTGGCAACATGAAACTTGTTTAAATGAAGGCTGTTCAAGGATTTCTCTTGGTGAAGAAGAAAAGGCCATTAAAAACAGTTCCCCCCAAGCGTTAAAACAGACATCCCTGCGACACACCAGCCAACAGATTCTTTCCAAAAACAATTCTCCTAGGATGTTGCCACAACCACTGCACCACCATGGCCCTGGCATTGTTTTTAAACCTAAAACCCTCTTAAAGTTGTCAAACATGTGGAAGTCACATGGCAAAGGGTCTGGGATGAACAAACAATCTTTCACTTGGTTATTCTGTGGACTCTAGTCATACAGCTTCAAAAAGTAATCAAAAGTCCATATTTTCCTTTACATCAGGGAGACATACTGATGTTATTTCTATAGTAAAACCAACTAGATGCACCAATGTATCACTTTTTTATTTTATTTTGGAATGACACTACATGTTTCGGACGGTCTTCCCATCCATCATCAGGAGTTGAAGACTGTACATACGGCAACAGGTATTTGTCAAACAGATACTGCTGTCTGCTTGCTAGCAAGCAGACAGCAAGACAGCAGTATCTGTTTGAGAAATGCCTGTTGCTGTATGTACAGTCTTGAACTCCTGATGATGGACGGAAAGACCGTCCGAAACATGCAGAGAGTCATTCCAAAATAAAATAAATTTGATACAATGATGCATCTAGTTGGTTTTACTATAGAAATAATATTATGATGCATGGCTCTATGAACAGCAAACATACTGATGTATTTGTTGAACAATGACCAGCCTAAATAACTGCACTTAACCTTTAGAAACCTGCCATCTTACACACATATAGGACATATGTACTGCTACCACCCACTGACTGCATTTCATACATTTTCTGATCCTAAAAAGTGCAATACAATAAAGAATTCAGTCAATTATAACTGAAAACATTTAGTGGAATGTACAGTGAAAATTTATCAATTCCTATCTCTAGGAAGAGAGTGCAATATATACAACAAGCAACACTGCTTAACTGACTATAGTATACTTTATATTACCATATGAATTACAGTGAGTAGTCCCATAGTAAATCACGTGTAATGGCTGCATCTGTGTAGGCAAAAATGAACTCTTTTTGCCAGTAACTTACCCAGTTCCCACCATCCCTTAATTTTTGTACTACGTTATCTGTTGCCACTATATGCAGTAAATATATACATCAGAGGCACAAGTTCACCAAAGGCCCAAACTTAAGTCAGTTCAGTCCATTTCTTTCACAACCTAATTCTCAGAGGTCATTACAATATAAACTTCTCATCTAAGACTGCTCAACTTACAGTAACAGCGTTAATATCCGACTCATGGCCCGGGAATGTCTGTTTGCATGAACCTTCCCTGATATCCCAAAGCTGCAACAGAAAGAAAATCAACATTACTATCAATTGTCACATTCACAGAATATAAGGACATAGCTCTAACCAGTCTTACCTTGGCAGAGGCATCACATGCCCCTGACACAAAGGTGTGCATGTCAGGAGACAGCGAGAGGGACATTACATCGCCTGTGTGTCCCATGAACGAGGTGCACTGCTGGCCAGTTTCAATATCCCACAATGCACTGCAAACAGAATTTGCTCCTGTAAAGTCAGTACCTTAAAATGGATGCTGAAAAGCTGCCACTATGGTCAACTACACAATGTTCAGCTCCATACATTCTTAACTGCAGCACTATAAGATGTGAGTGGTCAGATGCACACTCCAGATGTTTTATGCTTGGTGCAGGAGCCTTTAATATTATCTAGATAATGTTAACATTACAACAATGTACAGGCATATCAGACCTGAAGTTTTCACAGCAAAAAGTAATGAAATTGGTCTTCTGCAATGTGATGGTACTTTAGCAGACAGAGAGAGACAACTTAGTCAGAGGAATCTGCTGCCTCAAAATGCAGAACTGCGGACGGAGGCTGCAAGTTCACTTAAAATGTTGGTAACTACATACAAAAATACTCAAACCCTGTGTCACAGATGACAGTAATCTATGGCCATTCTGGATCAGCTTTACCTTGAGCATGTTCCTTGGGTGGATAATGAAGGAAGGAAAAAAGGTAAGGAAGTTAAGGTGTACTGGGTAGAAGAGAAAAAGAACTGAAGACAAAAGGGAGTAACAGCATGAAAAAAAAAAAAAACATGCAACCGAAAGGATGTGAAGGGTGATATGTGAAAAATGAAAGCCATACAATCAGCTCATGACATAACACTTACCATGACATGTCACCTGAGCTGGTCACTATCTGGTTATCATCCAGAAAGCGGCAGCAGGACAAGTAGCCTGTGTGACCCGGCAGCTCTCGGCTCACACGTACATTGCCTTCTCTTGTCTTCAAGCTGTAAACACAGTTCATTCATGTGTTCATGTGTAAGCTCTCATCTATACCACACACCACGCTCATGTTCCAAAGACCTGTTTCACACTGTTTCAACTTCCAATTGCAAGGAATTATTTCTTTTGCATAAAAATGCTGCGGATGAATAATGTCACAATATATTTACATGATATGTCATGCTGTGTGCCATAATGACAGCCAGATTCCCTCCTTTGTGGGGGGGATAATGTTCAGGCACAAATTCTCAAAATAAATATTTGTTGTTTAAGTGCCGAAGTGTAACACAAAAATTAATCTTTTCCCGGCCCACTTAAGCATATTTCACAAAGAAAGGAAGGGGTAGGAAAATAAAGTCTTACATGGATATTATAGTTCTCTGTTCCCTTGTCTCTGACCTACTTTAAAGTGAGCACAGATGGAAATATATGCTTCAGATTTGACAAGCAAGACTATTACTAAGTTTCTTGGAAAACTCCTACTTTCAGCCATATTAATCCGTTCTAAGTTCTGTTTACTTAACCTTGAAAGACCTATGTAAACAAATGCATGATGGAAAACACCCCTAAAAATTCATTTTATATATTTTTGCAACAAAGAATTTTACTGCATTGTAAGACATGCTGCATAATCTCTGTTCTATTTTCCATAAAATGACATTTTTAAATAATTTTATCTTTTTCTGTTCCAATAATACACATTCATAAACCACGTGATAAAATTTCATTACTTACGTTTGTAATTTTTCCAAATAAATCAGGAATCAACAATAAAACTTCACAACAGCCATACCTAAGCTTGACAGATTGCAAATCATGACAATGCAAATTCTGCATTCTGTATTATGAGTTACCAATGCCCTTTCAAATCTTGCTGATTTCGATCTGACTTCTCCCATGCTATGAATTAACAAGACAGGCTACATACATATAATGTAACAATGGGGCATGCTGATGTAACCATTGACGTCATGGAAAAGCAGTAACTATTACATACTCTGAGTGTGTGTCCATAGCCTAAGTAATGCAGCATACACAGCACATATTGTCATCTATGGCCTGTCTGTCTCTACCACATTTTTCCAAATTATAACACTACAGGTACGATTTTCAGAAAAGAAAATAAAATGTGTGTTTTGATTTTCTCTACAACTTCTATCTAAAACATTTCTCATACTAAGAAGAATTCAGTGACATACAATCATAAATGAACATAGATCTTCATGTGTAAGTACCCTTTATGCTTGCTAAACTTTAATAAAACTTGAATTTTCTCCACAGATTTTCAAAAAACACTCTAATATAAGATTTCATGAATACCCACCCATTTAGAAAAGAGTTGTTCCACACGAACAGATATACATGATAAAGCTAGTAGATGCTCTTTTGCAATTTTGCAAACACACCTAAAAAATGGTGAAGGGGGTATTTTAGAAGATCCACTTTAATATCCTTCTGCCTATGCCTAGATCTTCCAAATGGTCTCTTCAGATCAGGGGTTGTATGCTAGAACTCCAGCCCATCTCATTTCCCTTCATGTAAACACATCCCCATAATATATGGCAGCAGAACAAATCAAGAAACTACTTGTTAATGCTATTCCCTGTTACTTCCTGCATATCAGGTCCCAATAAAAGATACAACTGAACTGTGTGGCTCTTACCAATACTTATCTAGCAATCTTAGTAACATTTAATTCTCACTAACAGTCATTCACTAGCCCAGTTAATCACTTCATGCTACTTTTTCAGCTGCAAAGGTTAATATAAAATTGTAAACTGTAACATGACTAAACTTCTGTATTGAGACCAAGGGTAAGCAGTCCTGTGGATCAACGCCCTCCACATCTCCCTCACGTTCTTCTGCTTTCCCTCCAGTATTGTGTAATTATGCCCTTCCACCAGTTATGTTGCCATTCTCTTGACATAATGTAAGAACTGGCAACTACATGATAACCTTAAAAAGTGATGAGCACTTTTGGCGCTGGGTGATACGTAACAGGGGAACTGGTTTGTTGCTATCCCCTCCATTCATAAAATTCTTTCCATGGCCTCAATATCAACAGCAAAAGATGGTAACTGCTACCTTTGCAGCAGCAGCAGCAGCAGCAGCAAAATTCTGTGCTTTATCTAACAAGTGCAGACAACAGTGGCATTTACAAGATAATCACATCTCAGAATGAGAATAAGATTTATGGTTATCTTCATGTTCTGACTGCTTCACCAACATGCCATGGGGTCCCATTAGGTAGCTGGGAACACCAGAGCCCAGCAGGATACAGTGGTTTTACTGGGAATTGGTTTCCATTGAATTTAGTTGTTTTGAAGGTGGATGTTACTGTTTTTTGGGTTTAGTTTTCATCACTGCACAACCAGTCAAAACAAAAACTTATATCAATTGCAAAGAAGACAGAATGGACTATTCATTTAGGTTTTAAATAAACTATAACTGTGCATTCAGCAACTATATATAGTAATGTAACTGACAAATACAGGTGTCCATTTGTCAGTTTCATTACCATATCTCATTCATATAAGATATATGATGCTGGAAGTTAGGAAAGATGATAACTGATGGAACCCACATAAACCATCAGTCAGAATACACGGTTATCAAGTGAGATTCAAGTGCAGCACGTCACGGACACAAACTGTATGCATTATCACTGATCTAACCTGCTCTCATCAATGTAATAAACAACCAAGACTACCATCACACAGTGGTACATACCTGTCTTAAGAGAAATTCACACCATGCATACCTGTATATCGAACAGATGTTGTCGAGCCCCCCACAGGCAACGTAACTGCCAGAGGGGGCATAGGCACAGGTCATGACCCAGCTTGATCTCAGGGGAATGGCGTGCACTTTGTTGGTGGTGTAACTATCCCACACGATCAGCTTCCCATCTTGCGAGGCAGACACTAAGTTCCTGCAAACACTAAAGCATTGCATCAAACTGCCCATTATTTGAGGGAGACTCCGGCCCAGCGGCCCACTGCCCGCCTGTCAGCCGTGCGTCTACAACTACAGTGCACTCACTACTTTTTACCAAACTGAGTTGATGCACAACAGATACAAGAAAATTTAAACACAACAGGACAAACACATCACCACACCAAAATTTAAAGCAAGAACGATTACTACACACAACACCTCCCATCCAACTGTATAAATCCCAGCTTCTTAATGCAACAAACATCTCCCTTTTTATGCCCTACAGCCTAAGACACAATGCATTTTACAGGCTAGGTACAACAAGTGCTGCCTCCATCCTCATGGTACAAGAATATTCCTCTACAATGATGATGAAGGTGGCAGGTTCCTTACAAATGCTCGGACGTGATAACTACACGGAGTCACATACCAGAAAACTATAATGTTAAAGTCTTCAGTGTTTCTTCTTGGGTACTGACTTTGTAATATTAAAAAACTGCTGAATTCTGAGGGTCTATATGCCACAAATTTGAACACATTAATGTGTTATGTGGGTGCCTGACCTGTCACATACTACAAATACACATTCACATGTGTCCATCTCTGCAGTGTGTCAAATCTGAATAAATCCCATCTTCAATTCCAGCAACATGACAAGGTCTACAATTGTGCAACATCAGCCATGCAGTTTACACTAAGGAAAATCAATTCTCACATTTACAGTAAGTCATATCAATCCATGCACATGTCTTAAATCACATCTATAAGCAGCAAAAGAATAACAGCACAGATGCTTACAGTAGCTGTACTGTACCTTCAAAACTGTTACAGCCCACTGTCCTACTGGGAGCAACTGCAACTGTTTTATGAACATGTTACATGATTACAACATGTAAGAATACAATTTTAGCATATACAGCCCCTCTTTTTATATTGGAAACAGCAAAGGAGACACTATCATGGCAATGGGGGGGAGAGAGAGAAAGTCCACAGTTTCTGCTTTCCCATATCCTACCAATGGCACTAATTTTGGTCTTCCCCATGCAAAACTTCTAGCCTCCTTCCCACCTCACAAGTTCACACTGGGGTGTGCTCCAGTGGTATAATGTTCACAGCACAGTTGGCATGATGACCTGGAAGGTCTACTTTTTTTTACCTTTTAAGGCAGTAAAAGCATGCTTTACAAAGCAGTGAATCGTAAGATGATACAGGCAGGCGATGCAGATGGCACACTTTCAAATACATTACCTTGAAATCTGCATTGAAAGACGAGGGAAATCATGATAACCTTAAATCATAGCTTAATTATATTTTCTGGGACTACCTAAAGATCAGACAACAGGGCGCAATATCCCAGAAAACCACAATCTTAATTTTCGCTGCTGTGAAAAACTCAAATCATATACAATACATACCAAACCACCCCTATACAGGAGACCTTCTTGAAGAGCCAAACAGCATTTGTTGAACTGCAATTCTGTATGCAATTCTACTGTGACATGTCTTTACAAAAAATCTTAATCAGGGCAGTAAGTATCCTACATAAAATATGTACTGTGTACCCCTGCCCCCCCAAGACAAAAATTGGATGATGTGCTCATGTACTAACAAGCCAGTTTATGGTATTATACATGTGAAGCATGCAGCAAGTAGACCAAGTCAAATTCAGACACACAAGCAAGAAAATAAGTCAGCCATGCCCAAACAGCCAGGAAAGAATTTAGCCAAGATTCAAAATTTTCTTCCCGTTTACCTTGAATCTGAACCCCAATGCATGGCATAGATCTTGGCAAGGTGACCCCTGAGTGTCCGCCGAGTGCGCATTTGTATCCGCCCAATGGGTTCCATGTTGCTTGTTGCCTGCACCAGGCTTGTGTCACATGCTGCTTTCCTTGCATCCTGCAAAAGAGCACCCCACACAATCAAATTAACCTTCAATGGACAAACAGGACAAAGCTGTTCTATTAAATGTACATCCTTTTTGTCTGACAGGGAAAAACACAGTCCCAGAGTGGGCATTTAAATTGAACAGTGTTGTGGCTGCAGAAGAAACCTGTCATTTAAAAGACTGTACACTGAAAGTTAGCATACTGGAGCATGAAAATCAACTGAAAACTGTTTATAAATTCAGTTCTAAATCGCAGAAAGACACTGTGTCTTATTTCAAAGGCTAACCAATTTAAGCTGTTTGGGAAAATTACTGTTTATCCAAAAAATAATACATAAATACATTCTGTGGGCAAAAGAGTTTTTTAACATTAAGGTAGGCAGTACATATTGTTAACACTGTGGTTCATGGAGTTAAACCTTGGTGTACAGACTCCCTGTTAGATCATCTCACGTAACATAAAAAAGAGAAAAATAAAGGAGTAAGTCCTTGTTTAATAGTGGGGTTATGTTGCTGAAAAATGCAATGCAGAGTGAAACAATACTGAACAGTGCACTTGCTCTATAAGAATTTATTAAAATACTCAAGAAAATAATGTTAAACAAATCTATGGCCACAAAAATTTGTCAATCTTGAAGTGGAACAACAGTGTGCACAGAAACATTCAATGAGGCCTGCCTGTACAAGGAAAAATGACACAGCAGAGAACATCCTCTTTAGCTTCCCAGAAACAGTATCTACATGTATCTTGTTTTCTTCATATAATCTGCACATTCCATTTTAATTCATTAAGTTTTCTGCAATACTAATCCAAACACAATAAAAAACAAAGCTTACGATTCTGACATATGATTATGGAATGATGTATGAAATACTTGGAATATCCAAATAACAATAAACATTTCAAAGCCACAATGATATTCCCTTCCCTTTCTACCTCATTTTCATGCACAAGCTGCTTGTACATACACATGCTTGATCAAACTCCCCAACCACCCATTCTAAAGGAAATTGAATGGAACATGAATGACTCATTGATTAATGAATGCCTCAATGATTACATTCTACATATATTCACTTTTAACTTTCACACGCAGATGAATACAGTGGAGACATACCAACTGCTGAAAAACTAGTAATGTATTAACTCCTAATTATTATACAGTGTGCCTCACTGAATCTCACAACACCATCAAGTGGACTAGGTTATGCATGCACAACAATGGAAGAAACACTAATTTATGTTTTGTGTTGTGTGAGATATAAAATACGTTTTACATTTTGGCAGGTTTTAAATGGACAACATGTAGAATTAGCAAATTATACGTAAGAAGCTCACATGTGAAGTCTTTGTGCTTCAGGCAATCTAACGACAGCAGTGTCAGTGAAACACATTTTACCATAAATCACTCTGCACACAAGAAAGCCATGGTCCAGTGGAGTCACTAGCACCATCAGGTATATTCAGTCAGCAGTAATTAAACCAACATTAATTCAATACATACAGAAGGAATGGCTGAGGATGACCCTCGCACACTGGGAGTCAACTATTCTTTCATTTTCATTGGATCATTGCTGCCTGCTGGACCCTGCACCAATTCAGTCAGCTCACAAGGACAGAATGAGTAAGACCACAGCACAATGGACCACAGACACTACCCACTTTAATGAATCTCTGGTGCTTGGGTCTGCATTGATTGAGTTCACGGGCAGACTGAGGAAGCTCATGACTAGGTGAATTCACTGTAGCTTCCAGCTCCATCAGATCATTCCTGCTGGAGCCTGTTTAGCCTGTCCACACAGGCGGCCTGAGGAAAAGGACGGCTCAAAGGGGAAAAAGGGACTCAGTTGTATCAGATCAATACTGGGAGAGGTGCAGCGATTCCGTTTACACACAGGGAAAGCCTGAGGAAGGCCGCGGCACAATGGGGTCTCTGGTGCTACCACTTCGGTAGGTTCTTCCTGACGGTAGCCTTTATTGATTTCCGCGCCATTCCCCACACGTGTGTCAAATTAACACTAAGCCCGCCCCCTCCCCCACAAGCCTTGCAACATAAGCAATATACATTAGCAACATTCCAGTGTGGCGATGTGTCCAGGTGCGGCAGTCACCGGTCATCTGCATCACGCAACACGTGGGAAGAAGACTCGCCCCTCAAAGGCCGGACGTTTTGCTTCTTGTACAACCTTCCACAGAAAAGTGATAAGAACACGTGTTTTGCGCACACAGCGCGTTTAGTATGACCCAATAAAAGGCAACGCTGACACTGTCCAAGCCATGAAGCCATTGGAGGAACAGAGATAAAGCTCCAATCATTATTCATTTCGGCACTACAGGCAGCCCAGTGGCCAAAGTCCAAACCCGGCCGCTCTACCCCAGAAAGAATCCCGGTTCCCGCTGTACAGGAGGCTTGGCGGATCCTACGGCCGGTCTGAAGGTGTTATTCCCCACAACACAACCGACTGGTCTTTGTAATGAAGCTGCAGTGTGTTTAATACAGGCAGAAACTGAACTGTTAGTCATGCCCTTATAGAGCGCCACTGTTTGCTCAGCAGAATTTTTGGCGGTATATTAAAGGTGGTGGTAAATCGAAATACTATACTATGCGGCACTTCCATTTAGACTTTCATGGGCGCGAAATGAGGGCGAAGCTCTATTGGGGTTTGACTATACGTTTGTTATATGAATTGCAGAATTCAGAGTTGAATTGTTCACTGCAGGTATAAGATTGCATAGTTTATGAAAAATACTATTCTAAAAACTATTTCGAACATCGGACGGAACTTAGACTTTCTCGACGGATTTTCGAAAAATCCTCAGATATCCAATTTCACGAAAATCCGTCCCGTGGGAACCGAGTTGTTCCATGCGAAGAGAGAGAGGCGGACATATGTGAGGAAGCTAATAGTCGCTTTTCGCCTAAAAACGTGTCCCGCTGCCACCGTGTCCACCGCAAATCTCACAGGGAGTAGCGTTGGGTCGTATCCAGGTCTCCGCAATGACAGACCGACGACAAACTACCTGAACCAAGGCAGGGACTGGAAGCAGCATATCTAAATTCCACTTCAAAGGTCCGGCTGTAACCTCATACTAGGCGCAGTACGTCTCCAATACAGAGGCCGGTAAATGCTACTAGGGAAACAGCCGCGGTTTATCGCCCGCAACTGTGAGGGGCATTATAATTACAATACGCACAGTACGCCCCCCCCCCTTCCCCCGTAAAACGAAAGAGTAGCTACATACAAAAAATAGATACAATGGCTTGTTTATCATACCTTATGACCAGATTTAATACAGATGAAAAAACTACGATATGTTTACAGCAGTATCAAAACCATTATCTTCAGATATGTGTACTCTGGTGGGCAGGTGCCTAAGCTTCGGACCTGCAGCCTCCACCATCAGAGCTGTAGTAGCAGACCAAACAGGGACACTGCTATTTTATACAGGGCATAGATGGTCAGGGACAGAGATACAAACAGGCCAATGGAAACCACGGCCCCGAAAAAGGCCTTTCCTTCCCCTTTCTTTTGCTCCACTCCTACGACTATTTCCTTGCATTTACGGTTTTCCTCATCCCTACACACCACTTTATAACTTTCGATCCCCATTAGAAAATGAGCTCTTTTGCAGAACCCATAATCCTCACTGATATAGCTCTGTCCCCGACCTCCCCTTTCCTACAATACGTCAAGAAGAAAATACATGGCGTCACATCCCAGAAGAACGTAGCTTCAGTTTAATACTATCCCTCCATTTAATCTCTGATCTCCACAGTTACTCGGTTCCACAATGCTTAGCTGTTCACAGTTTGTGGCAAGTATGTTCTATTTTCCCAATTCATGCCAAGTTCCTGCATTCAATAATCGCGACAATACAAATGACAATACCCCTTTTCATGTATCTTTCTTTAGCACATCCATACAAGTACTTTATACCTACGCTTTCCACAAGCCCAATTTCCACACGGACATCATAGCTGTTAAATAAAGTTGGCCTTCCAATAAATATTATAACAAAAATTAAGTTCATCTTGGGTCAAAGCAACGGGCCTTTAAGGCGTACTGGGGTTGACGACGTAAAGCTCCATTCATTCTTAACCTAGGTACTTACTCGTATCGCATTTTTTAATGTTTCCGCTTCCTGCCGTAGACTGTCCAACTCATTCATACTTGCTCAACACGCACGGGATCGGGCAGGAGCTGGAACACAAACGACTGCTGTTAATATAGGAACAGTAGCGACACCAATACCATAAGGCCGTGACTTCAAAATATTTAACTTCCCACTTTGCTATCGTTACAATTCTGGTAACATAAGAGCTTCTGTACAAACGTATATGCTTTAAACTGGTACACTCTACAGGAGGTCCTCACGTGGAAAACGTCTTACAATTTTCATACAATGAACGAGCCAGGTATCAGAGAAGAGACGTCGGCAAATACTCCTTTGTAAATAGGACCATTACGGATTGGAACCAGCTAACAGAGGGGGAGATAGGGGCTCTCACAAATAATACGTATAGTTTCAGACAGAGAGTTAGGAAAGTGATAACCAGTGCGGTGAAGTGAAGGAGATATAAGTGAAGTGATGTGAGTTGGAAGGAAAAAATTAAATTATCATAGGGACGGGTAGA
>Ga0123354_10003046_pt1 | contig 22853 bp, 15 predicted proteins | sample TergutLab28metaG_2_FD_97872 | JGI IMG/M metagenome (GOLD analysis project Ga0123354, IMG submission 97872) | Labiotermes labralis P4 segment gut microbial communities from Petit-Saut dam, French Guiana - Lab288 P4 | ecosystem: Host-associated > Arthropoda: Insects > Digestive system > Gut ... | reverse complement strand
TCAAGAAATTCCCCGCATTTCACGGAACCCGAAGTTTCATTACCGCACTCACAAGCGTCCGCCACCTGTCTCTATCCTGGGCCAGCCCAGTCCAGTCCATATACTCACATCCCACCTCCTGGAGATCCGTCCTAATATTATCCACCCATCTACGCCTAGGTCTCCCCAGTGGTCTCCTTCCCTCCGGTGTCCCCACCAAGACCCTATACAACCCCCTCTCTCCTCATCCATACACGTCACATGCCCAGTCCATCTCATTCTTCTCGATTTTATCACCCGCACAGTATTGGGTGAGGAGTACAGGAGACTACAGGTGAAAAATGTGGGCCGGGTAGCTCAGTCGGTATAGCGACTGGTTACGGGCTGGACAGTCCGGGGATCGAATGCCGTTGGGAGCAAGATTTTTCGAACATGTCCAGACCGGCCCTGGGTCCCATCCAGCAAAGGGTACCGGGTCTTTCCCTGGGGTAAAGAGCGGCCGGGGCGTGACGCTGACACTCACCCCCTTCTAGTGCCGCGGTCAAGAAAGAGTAGAGCTATATCTCTACTCCCCCTAGGTCCGTACGGCCTGTACAGAGCTTCAGTGCTTGTACAAGGGTGCACTTTACCTTTACTTTTACTGGTGAAAAATATCTAGGGACTAACACCAGGAAAAACGGCACCGAATTGTAAAGGGATTACCGCGGAACTTGCGGTACCATAAAAATGCTAAGTGCATTCTTTCGTACTTTCTTATGCGCAAATCAGATAAACTAACAAAGAAGTGAACGAATTTGCCACTTTTCCGGTTAAAACTCTAAGAAAAGACATAAAACTGAACATTGTTGCTCTGAACTCGTGACATCCAGTGTTCGAAAATCGACTCGGACGATCTGGAGTCTTTCATTGCTTCACCCCTGAAGATGGGACCGACAGACAGTCCCAAAACATCGGTTGATAACTACCAATCTACGCTGCGTAACATCTCAAAATACCGAATATCTGATCAGAAGTTTTACACTTTCTTTCTCAGTCCCTCAAAGAAAATACTGGAAACTTGACTCCCCTTGCCTTCCACAGCTTTTCCAATCCTTCATTCTCTCTCCTCCTGGCAGTGGACGCTGCGTAATGGACGCACGTAACAAAGTGGAATGAAGCATACCAATAAGCAAACATAATGTCAGGCAACAAAGTAGGGATTAGTCCCAAATTCTGATGTAATGCGGGATGCAGTAAGTCGTACAAACCTGCAGTCACTTGCCGTCTAGACAGTGGCATTGCGTCGATACATCACATTAGAGGAACTGGGCCCCTTACTGCCTTGTAAGATGTCTTATTTTAATATCTTTCATAAACTAATTTTGTGCTGGCAAAATTTTAATAGCTGAATAAAATCATCTAAGTTTTATTGTCGCAAGCGGACGTAGGTGGGAGGTAGTGTAGGGAGAGGGGGGGTGGGGGTGGCGAGCCGCAAATCTTTACCCCCATGTAGCACTAGCAGGAGTACAATTAATTTTATAGCTCCCTTCTTGTCAGTGCTCATTAAGATGGCTCCCATTGAAGGCAACATCCGCCGTCTTCTGCCATTTCCAGCAGCGATCGTCATTACATTGGCTCGGGAGAATGGGTTGCTGGAGCTGGAGGATGGGACGCAACACTGCGACAATCTTCAACCCTTTCTCCACAGGCAGAAGTCTCAACGGCAACCCACGCCATCTCCACCCGCAAGATTACAACTGGATGATATCTAAGGATTCAATTGCTTGTTCATTGCGATGCTGCACCAATACTAACCTCGATGTTGCCCGGCCATTAACAATTATTTGATTTGGCCAAACGGGACCGTAGTTAGTTTCAGACAATAAATGCATTTCAGCTTGCAATGTTCTATGTTTCACGACTTCTCAAAAGGCAAATTTGCCAACCATCCTTTCACAGAATTCTTCCATCCTTCCTTTTGTATTCTAGGAAGACAAAAAACTTTTGAATTCGTGGAGCTCGAAACAATAACTTGGAAATACATTACCGGCAAAAAATAAAAGTGTAAAACCTACCGGCTACTTTATGTAGCACCAGGTTTACCACACAAAAAGTCTACATTCTCCACACAGAGATCATATGCGTGTTTTGTATGGATCTCAGAAAAAACAGCGGTTTTCCCAAACAGCATTAACTGATTGGTTTTTACAAGAGATGGAGTGCGTTTACTACAGGGCAGGAACCAAATTTTAAAATACATTGCAGGTTTATTTTCGTTTTTAAACACTAATTCGTAAGTTTGACTGGAGTTTCTAGTTTTACTCAACTACCCAGGTAAGTAATAATCAAATAATGATTCTCAAGCCTCCTGGGGGGGTCTGAAGACGAAATAACGAAGTGAAGGACTTTCTCAAGAAAACGTTAGAACGAGATTTTTTTTTCGCTCAAACACAAAATGACAAGAACAACGAGTCCGTCTCATTACGAATATATGTAAAGAAATGCATAGGAAACGTAGTCAATAGAACTGAAGAAGTGAGCGAATATGACAGAGAAATTTAGAAGAAATATGGAATGTTATGGCATTAGTGTGAAATTTGGAAACTGAAAAAAATCAACACTTCCGTTTGAAGCATCTTTCCAAAATTAAGGGCCTTCATATTCATCTTATGTTGCAATTGCTAGCAAACCTTGAAGAAAACAGCAATTATTACAGAGAAGAATTAAGGAAATATATATAGCGTGTTCACGTTTCAGCCCGCTGTAGGATATTATTTACATTTTGATTACGTAGTAATAAATAAATGAATTTGTGCGTAAAAGTCGACATTCCTGTCTACAATTGGCATATTTTAGCATTTAACAAAGGGGACGTACTGACAAGATCGTCAGGCTGTCAGGTTGTATCAACCCCCCCCCTCCCCTGTAAATTTGTGTCATTTTAGAACGCCCCAGTGACATATTTATTAATTTATTTATCGTAGTAACAACCACACAGTCTGACAGCCACCAGGTTACGAGCTGGGCGGTCAGTAGTTCTACTACCAGGACAAGCAAAAGATTTTTGTTTTCTCCAAAACGTCCAGTGTGACTTTGGGGCCAATCCAGCCCCCTATATAATGAGCAACGGAGAATTTTCCCGGGAGTAAAGCTGCCCGGGCGTAATGGGACCACTCACCTCCATCTAAAGCCGAGATTAAGAATGAGTGGATCTATACTTTACGCCCTGCATATGTAATTTTTCATACCTACATTATCTGCCCACAATCACGTGTGATGGTGGCGATGCCAGCGACACTTCATAGAGTTTTCGAATAGGATGTGATGCGTGTTTATAGATCGAAATACAGAGTACAGAAATTTTGTTCTGGAATTTTATGTTAAATTTATTACTAGAATAGGAAGAGACCGCGGTAGCTCAGTGGTTAAGGCGTTGTGCTACAAATCAGAAGGTCGCTGGTTCGATCCCAGCTGGTGTCAGTGGATTTTTCATTAACATAAAATCCTTCCGATCGTACTATTGCCCTGGGGTCGACTCAGCCTCGAACAGAAATGAGTACCAGGAGAATTTACTGGGGGTAAAAGCGGCCGGTACGTAAGGCTGACAACTTTACCACCATCCTGTGCCGTTGTCACGAAATCTGGGAGCCTTAAATTCCTGGAACCCTCTGGGCCTGTCCAGGCCCGTAATGGGACTGCTTTACCTTTTACTAGAATAAGAAAAAAGTGAAGATTTCTTCAGCAGTGAAAGATTGGTAGCTGGACGTGTGAAATTGTGGATTGCGGAAGATAACAAACATACTTGTACAATCGGCGTGAATGTTGTTGTAGTCAAAATTCAAATCATGAAGATGTTGTAAAACTTTGTGATTGTACCTAAAATATAATGATTATAAAGTACATATTTAGGTACAAATTTCTTTACCAATAAAATGATATAAAACAAAACAACGATTTTAGTAAAACAAAAGTTATTACCATAATGGATACATATATCAGTAGAAATGTACGTAACATGAAAGTAGGTTTTATGGATGAGGTTCGGAATCCGTCGTTCCATCATTACGAATGGGCATGCCAGACTGGCTGTGGGCCCCAACCACTTCGCTACCAAATGCAGAGTAACAGCTTCATCTGAAAGGACATAAGAGTCGGAACGTTGACCACAGTTTTCGTCTCCTTTAGTGCCCAAGTTAAGAAAGTGGGGGGTGTTAAATTCACTTCTCTGTAAGTCTTCATGTTGATGTGCCTTAAGCACTGTGGGAGTTTCTAATGCCTTTAACTAAGCCGATAAAAGAGGCTCGTAGTAGAAGACGGAGTGTTAATTAAAAACATTGGCAGACAAGAGGGCTTCCCTGACATTGTTGATTGTGAGTAAAGAGGGAATGGTATTTGAAAACAGGTTGCGTCGAAAGATCGGCTAACCAATACACGTATTTGGCAACCCCTTATGAAAGAAAGGATCTACTTAAACTGTGAAGATGGCGTTCCAGAGTATGACGACAGCCACGAACTCTAATCTTAGCAACGTCTCCGATGTGAATTAGGAGGAAATCTAAAGTACGTCACCGAAGGGTCGCGTAATTTGGAGGTACGTAATGTTGGGCGGGATTTGAACCCACTTTGTGCGCCAAGACTTCCCCAAAGACTGGGGGGGGGGGTTCAGACAACAGCACCCCATCCCACATTCTGGACAGACAGGGTCCTGGAAACAAGCCAGCGATAGGGGCAGCCCACCCACCAACCTACCTACTCCTCGTAGTAATTAGTTCTCAAGATGCTGAACGATGACCGCCCTAGGATACCCTCAGGGGACTATTGAAACATTTGTTACCATTCCATTCCTCCGTAACACTACCACTTTCATCTGCCCCTGCCTCTGGGTTAATTGCAGTACTTCGTCTTGTTACAAACAGCACGTGCATATTAATAGATGGCACTGATTTGCGACTAAGTTAGGAAAACGTTAATTGCCACTGCAATATCTAAATTTGACTTGTTATGTACATGCACAAAGAATAATATGCTTGATGCGGAAAACAGCAAGTTGACAGTCCTGCTTCATATTTAGAAGTCCAGGGTTCAAATATCAGCACACTTCCCTGAAAGCCCCTTTGTGATATACTACATAATAAACATTCTTTAATGAACGAATATGAACATACAAACCCCTGTTTGGTTGTATTCGAACACTCCTGACAAATATCAGGGCACAAGCCAAGCCTATTGCCTCACATATCAAGACTAATGCACTATTCAACGTTGGTCTCCATTGAAGGTGTGTAAAAAATGTATATACTTGGAAGAAGTACCGATAAATACGTAAACAATATCAAGCGTCACGTGATAACTATCAATTCGTCCATCTTACAGTTGCCATCTGGATGTGCTGTACGTATTATAGGCATTACGCTCAACTGTTTCTTTAGCCTCGGCTCCTACCTGACCGAGTACACAATGTCTCAAACATACAAACCGTTTCTTCGGCCTCAACGCCAGCCTCACAGCGAAATGACATTGAGAATGATAATTAGAACACCATTAGAAGGTTCTTCACAAAGCAGGCAATATGTTAGCGCCGAAAATAGGCCATTTAAAACTTTCAGCAATGGAGGTTGTAATTTAAAATTAGCCCTGTTCCGAGCAGGAAGACAAGTCACTGCACTATAATTAGAGACAATGATATACAAAAACCTACATGTTTCGGCCTTTCTCGGCCATTTTAACCATTTTAATGCCTCTATTTTAACTCCATTACTGCACACGTTTGACATAACTAGCAATTACTTTATTGTTTCTTTATTGTCCAACTAATGCACACAAATTATGATCAAATTGTTAAACTGTTAAAATCATTCAAAATTATAATAGTTGCTCCAACATGTTTCGGTTTACATAAAACACCATCAGGGAGCTCTCAGCCTGTGCTTCGCCAAAGTTACAATGTTGACTTCGATTACACATCGTTATTTGAAGTTATCGGTATGTGTAACCGAAGTCAACATTGTAACTTCGGCGAAGCACAGGCTGAGAGCTCCCTGATGGTGGTTTATGTAAACCGAAACATGTTGGAGCAACTATTATAATTTTAAATAATTTTAACAGTTTAACAATTTTTTAATAATTTGTGTGCATTAGTTGGACAATAAAGAACTAAAATTATCAACATGCCCGGTGTAACTACGGAGACAGCCATTACTGTATTTTTCTTTGTTGAATATGGCCTTGAATATGGCCGAAAAAAGGCCGAATGTATATATATATATATAAACTAATAACTGCACTATAATTAGATATAATGTTATACAAACACGTGGTAAACTTCCTATATATATATATATATATACATACCTACATATATATGGTGGAAATTTTAATGTCCTGTTAATTCGAAGTCAGTCACGGAAAAAAAATTCATACAAATTCCTGAAACAGTCCACAAACATTCAGTTCCACTTCTATCCAAATATACAATCATGCTGTTAATTGCAGTCTACATTTTACAAAACACGCTGTCGAAAAAAAAACTGTATTTAAATGAATTAAAAACAGAATACAGTGTGTGAACAGCACTCGACACTCGAACTATAATCGTAGTGTAAGCCCGTTCATTCAAAACAAAGTTCTGTAAAATAATCGCTCTGATTGCTGCAGTACATTCGCCCGGTCATAGCTGTGTATCGTCGTCACTCGCGACCCGCCTGACCACTGATTCTTCGTTATTTTTATAGTGCGTCACTTGTTTGTGTTTGTTGGTACGTTTTATGGATCAGCTTAATCTATAAACGTTGTCAACAGGTGCGAAACACTGAGGTGCATAAATCTGTCGGAAAGGGTGGATTTGAAAAAAAAACAAAATATTTTGAAACAATGCGTAATCCCCATAAACGTTTACCACTTTGAAAAATATACAGAGTGTAGTTCAGTAAATACGTGCCAGTATTTCGGACGAATTACTGCTTATGTCTTCAGGGTAGGAGAATAATAGGTACTCGAATCTGGACAAGTGATCGGCCCGTTGCAGAGGCAACACACAACACACACACAAGAGAGGGACATCTATGCCCCCGGTGGGATTCAAACCCGCAATCCTCGCAAGCGAGCGGAAGTAGACCAAGCCTCAAGGGCGCTATACCCTCTCAGTTAAACTGAACGATTGTACTGTGTGATGTCATACCTGACGGAAAAACTGAGTAAACTGCGTAGCTTTGACAGGCAATAGCACAGGCCTCAGAACTGTCCTTTCCAGTAGTCTTTCACACAGAGAACTGCGCAGTTCACTCAGGGAATCCGATAGTTTCCTCAGTTTACCTGCCGACACCACGATGTCACAAGCACAAGAAGACAAACAGAACTGACAAAAAAATTACAAACCTGATGGGAAAACTGTGCTGTGTCAGAGAACATTCAGTTCAGTTTTTTCGTGTAGTTTTTTTTTACACAGTTAAAATGCACAGTTTAACTTAGGGTGTATCGGACCCTTTAGATCGCGCGGCCACCATGATCGGCAAGGACAGTTTTTACGTTCAGCTATTTCTCTATTTTGTTCTTAAGGCTCCTAGTTCGACCAAGGAAGTTTGCTGCCCCAAAGGAACTGATGTAAAGTTACTCTGTAATCGGATCGTGCAACACCAAGAATCACATCTTCAGACTCCGCTATGCATCCCTGCTAAAACCACGTCATGTGTAAAAGAATCTATTAACGGCCACGCCACTAACATCCGTTGATGATTTCGAATTATTTGCCCTTCCAGGCCCAGTGGTTACATTATGTACCACCAGCCTTTAACGCTACGTTTTGCACGCACAGTGCATTTACATCTTCTGTATGGATGTCCGGACAAAGATGGGTATCCCCTCATACAGCTGACTGGATTTTATAAGTATTGCTCAGTGTGTTTACTGCGCGATACGAAATGAATGTTTATACGAAGTCAGGTCACACTTAACATTCAGAACGTTAATGCCCTATGACATAACATGTTATCATGCCAGTACCAGTTGCAACCATTCGTGTCACCACTTTTATGCAAGAACTGCATGAAAAGGAACAAAAATTTGGCGCCCTGAGGTCGCAAGACGACAACGTCTGTTGTAATGTGCAACGACCAGGGTATCAACTCTGTGCACATTCAGAGGTCCCATACATCGATTTCCACTCCCCCGTTGCTCCTCTTTCCCTGACCGCAAGCGTTTACACATCGGAGTGTAAACAGATCGACTGCGCTTCCCACAGCTCCGTACCGTCGGTGCCGGTAATTGTCAGGTAGTGAGAATGGGCAACAGTACTGCCATGTCAATAGAAACAACCAAAGAAACAAGAAAAACCAAACGTTCCTAGCTTCAGGTGTGCACCCTCATGTTTCCATACTACGTTCGAGACTGCGACTTACACGCGTCGTTAAGTGTGTAAAGCAAAGGTCCTTCTTGAGAAGCTGACAGTCAGCTAGACGTTCGTAACTAGTTCACAAGAGACCAACGCCGGTCCCTACCCTGTGTTAGCTGAATGCAGTCCACACTTCACACACATTGATTAAAATCAATTTTAATATTTCTCTTACCTCAGCCCATACATGCAGCAAGTTCTTCCTCTCGGATTTTCCAACAAAAAATCTGAACACAATTCTTATCGCTCCTGTGTGTGCTACATGTCTCACCCATCTCACTCGTTCAACCAAACAGTCTATACACCAAATTTTTTTTTACGGTGAGTGTTGTTAGTCCAGCCCATCTCCCAAGCTGGAGCATCGCCCATTGTCGGTTATCTTATACTGTATATTCAATATATATATATATATATATATATATATCGCAACCGGAGGACGCTCCATACCGTGATGGCAAGCGACCAATTAACATGGCTTTCCGAACATTTTGAAAGCTGTAACGAACCTGAAAGCTTGAAATTATAAAACACATGTTCTTGAACAACTCTAGTGAGATAAAATAAATGCAAAATAATTATGTAATTTTGGCAGAAACATAAAACTGCGAACAGTTTCGAGTTTTTGACGCGAAAGAATAGTGAAAAATTCTGATACCCCCGTCAATGCTCTCGAGGAATTCTGCAAGTGTGACGTGATATCGGTCAGCCAAATAACTCTAAACTACCCTCTTCATTTCGCTGTGTTTCTGTAGTTCAGGCAGTGGTAAGTGAGTAGTCTCTGGAAGTTCGAAGTAATGGCAACTGTTAGGGAAGGAACATTTTACACGAAAGGAAAATTACTGCATTGCATTGACTTCTGTTGTCAACACGAAATACCACACGGACTAAACACAAGACTGAACCCAATATCAACGGTGAGACGCTGCTCTCTGATCGTGTGAAGTGAAGTAGTTCTAATGCTAGCTACCTGCCTGAGTTATATACAATAATAGTACCAACAAAATTCACTCAAGTGTGCATACATTAAAATTCGAAATGCACAATGACCTCCTACACGTTTCGGTCAACCACGTGGAAATCTTCAGGGAGGTAAAACACAAAGAATGGACACATGAAAGGTTAAATTACTGTAGTATCATAACTAATCCACACATATATGTGTAGAATGGTCCTGATACCCATTGAATAGGAGACTGTATAGACCACAAAGGCGGTCTGGACGTTTTGGAGAAGAAGAAACTCTTCCTCTTCTGCCGAGAATCGAAAGACGTGTCTTCCAGTCTAGAAGAATAGCTTCGAATAGTAAGATTATCGATGGACAACAAATTGGAAATAATATGGTATAAGCAGTCTTGGTCTGGTCTGAAATAATATCCCGGATATTCCGTGGAGTGGCTGAGGAAAACCAGAAGAACTTTCAGTCAGGGCAAAGATTCGGACTGGGAAACTCCAAAATAGAAATCAGATGAGCTACCTCTTAAGTCAGCTTCCCCGGTGACACATAGTTGTGTTCATGATGATGATGATGATGATGATAATGAAGACACGTGTTCAATTCAGGCAGTAACCTGTGATACGTAGGTCCCAGTGTCTAAGGCATGGCGCGTCCACAGGCTGCGGATGAATGTGAATATGCATAAAGAACCAGTCGCGGACAGCCGGCAAGGGGTGGTCCGCAGCTTGGATTTTGGTCGAGGTGCTAACAACTCCTCGCCGTAAAACTTACCACTTACGAAGACGTCAGACTTGGACTAAGCCTTTGGTACGACGTAAGCAATGGAAGAGGAACACGAGATTCGACAATAATTTTCCCTGTTGCTTTGTATGGGTGTGAAACCTGGTCTCTCACTCTGAGAGAGGAACATAGGCTGAAGGTGTTCAAGAACAGGGTGAAGAGGAAGATATTTGGGCCTAAGTGGGATAAGGTAACAGGCGAGTGTAAAAGACTACACAGTGAGGAGATTCACGACTTTACTCCATACATTATTCGGGTCATAAAAAAAGAGTAATGAGATAGGCAGGACACATAGCAGGTAGAAATGGAGATTATAAAGAGGTCAATACAAGGTTTTGGTGCGAGAACATGATATATAGGTACTACTTGAAAAACCAAGGCGTAGAATAGAGGGTAATATTAAAATGTATCTTCAAGACGTGGGATGGGGAGTCATTGATTGGACTGATCTGGCTCAGGATAGGAGCAGTTGCCGGACACTTTTGAGTGTGGTAATAAACCTCCGGGTTTCATAAAATGGGGTAATTTCTTCACTAGCGGAGAACCTGTTAGCTTCTCAGGAAGGACTCTTCTGCATGAAGTTAGTTAGTCAGGTAATGTGCAGGGTTGTGATTAGAACTTGAAAATAAGGACAACGAAGCTGTTACCTTGCCGATAAAGTAACTATAGGCATAAAGGCAATGCTTGCCACAATGATAATTACCGACATGTCTATTTCATGCACTGTCCGGCACAAGAAGCTCTACACCGATACTAAAGTCATCGTCTCTGTTTCTGGCGATGTTCGAGACTCGATTAAACAAGCGAACATTATTATATAGGCCGATTTTCACCACACTGCATTGGCTGGGGTTCAGACAGCCTGTACCTCGCTCCACTATCACCGAACAAGAAACTGTTCGTCCCAGCCCTCAGCCTTTACCGAGTCTTTGTCACTCCTGGCAAATGCTAATGAGAATGGTCCACTTGAATACTAAACAGACCTCCAATCTTGTCGCTTGCTTGTGGTAGTGTATGTATGGGATCTTGGCCCGATGGCAAGGTGCTGCCAGCTTCCTACTGTACCGGGAAAACCGACAAGCAAGATAGGAATTTGTGTCAAATGATCAATGGGATGATACTCCTCTATCGTTTGGTACACTCTGGGAACTCAGGATACGTGACTTCAAGAGGTGCAGAGTTCTGAAGCAAGAACTAATCATATAGACTTCGTTTGCTACTAACAGATGTAAAAAAAAAAGATTAGCATCTAACTTTTCAAAAGTAACGCTTCTGTTATTTCTATTGAATGCCCAGATTCGCAGAATATTGCAGTGTATCGGTCGGCATGTGTTCTTTTGCTCTGACAATTCTGGTTTCGTGGCATAAAAATCAGTTTTCCTAAATGTCCTTTCCCATGATTTCCTTTATTCCGTCCAGGTGAAAACTAAACACAGATCAAGAACTTCTCCTTCCAAATTTTTGGGAATTCACTATAATTGTCTTTTTTTTCCACGTTACGCATTTGATAAAGTATAGTCAAATCAATCAAATATAAAGCTTTTTTTAAAAAATCAGATGGTTTACAGACGAAACGAATTCCATTTGCTGGTACTCCACCGCCTGAAATTCGACACTGTATAACATCTACTGCTGTTAAAATTTGTTCAGAACTTTGTAACAATAATCCGCCACGTGTGAAATAAATCATTTTATGTGAAAGAACATTAATGACTAATTATATAGCAGCAGATTATAATCAGAAACCGCTCTTTCCCGGCGGGTCATTTCCTAATAAACTGATACATCAGTGACGCTCTAAGCTTGAGTGCAGAAAGAGAAGATTTTTTCTTTCTGTCTAAACGGATATCCTGATTTCAAATCATCGTGGTCTTCCTCCAGTCTTTAAATGGTTCGCTGGGATACTATGTTGAGATGGGGACCGCGGTAGCACAGTGGTTAAGGTGCTGTGCTACAAATCGGAAGGTCGCTGGTTCGATCCCAGCTGGTGTCAGTGGATTTCTCATTGACATAAAATCCTTCCGATCGGACTATGGCCCTGGGGTCGAATCAGCCTGTAAAAGAAATGAGTACCAGGAGTATTTCTTTGGGGTAAAGGCGGCCGGTGCGTAAGGCTGACAATCTACCACCATCCTGTGCCGTTGCCACGAAATCTGAGAACCTTAATTCCTGGAACCCTCTGGGCCACTCCAGGCCTGTAATGGGAACCCTTCACCTTTACTACGTTGAGATACACAAAGGACAATTTCTCTCCATTTCTTACAAGAATCCTAGCAAAGGCAACAAAATTTTGCCTACTACAGGCTGTGAGGTCCACTCAGTCTCCTATTCAATGGGCACCGGGGTCCTTTCTCAGGGTTAAAGCGACACGCGTGATATTTACCACTCACTTCCGTACAGCGCCAAAGTTAAGAATGAGTGGAACTATACCTCTACTCCCCCTATATGCCGTCATGTCGTAGACAGAGAAAATTTGGCTTTACTTCTTTATAAGTTGAACACGCGCCATGACACTCCTGTCTCCATATAACTTCTTCTGTTGCAAAAATGATGTTACGTAACCTTAGAATCGAGGTTGGAGGTTCTCACGCCGGCGACTATGACCATAATATTCTTGTAAAATGTGATACCGTACATTCTGGCAGAAAGTTACTAAATAAGTAAGTCTATACCAGAATATTTTTTTTTTTTATGTGGACCATTCCGTTGTAATGAAGATACACACGATTTACATTCTCTGAATTCGTATCGTGTCAGCGAATAGACTCCTCTTAAGATTCATGGTGAAATACTGTAAGCTGCGTGTACAGAACTCCTCCTGATGATGAAAAATTTCTTGTTCGAAATGTGTCGAGGGTAAATTATGTGAAATAAATTATTAAGAAAAGTGTGCATCTTGTTGGTCTTTCTCACGTATACACAAAGTGTGAAGACAACAGCCGTCAGCCCCAAATAATTACTTTTAGCAGGCCTATGTTGTATGGCTTCTTGTATATAAGCCGAAACATGTCGCGTTAGAGCCCTGCAACATACTACAAGAAATTCGTTGTGACTGACGGCCATTATCCTCACACCTTGTCTACCAGTCAATTGTTCGGTTACCAGCAGCCAAGAACCCAAAGCCCAGAGAGTGTTTCCCTCCGCAGGCCGACCAAGCCAGAGCGATACAGACACTGAGGTACTGTTGGCTGTACGCACGGTTTGACGTCTTGAAGGAATCTGACTCCTTTGGTGTGACACTCTACGCAGCAAACTGTTAGTGGATGCAATTACAGAAGGCAAAGAACAGCTTCTTTATTTATTACCCGCTTGTTCCAGACTTTGTTCAAGAGAATGGAGTGAGCCCCCGCGTGCAAGATCTGACGCTCTCAAGGTGTCTTCTGGTACACACTCCGTGTCAACTGATAAATATGCACCTCCGTTTCGAAGGGCGTAACGTCCCCATCTTCAGGGTATAGCAAACCAAAAATAATTTACTTCCTCCTAATAACGCTCAAGTACCAAACTTTATGTGAAACATTTAAATAGCACACCAACTAATGCACATATATGATTTTTTTTACATTAAAACATTTAAAATCGCTCCAACATGTTTCGATCCTAAGATCATCTTCAGGGAGCTACGCTGTTCCTTGCTAAAGTCTCATTTTTAAAATACACTCACTGATTGATTTTCTTATATTAATTTAGTGTTGTGGCAGCATGTCATATTGTGTAAGTTGTACGCCACTGAGAGTGCGCCTGGCTATGTGTGCTAATTAAATGACTCTACGAAATGCACGGTGCAACGATGAAGATAGTTCATGTGGAACAATTTGATTGTAAGATTTTACTGTTAAGTGCCGTTGTGGATGATAATTTTCCATTCCCCTTGCCAATCAAATCTAGGCATTGCTTTACTCTTCTATTTATATAACCATATCGAAAATATTTCCGGCTGTTCTAAACTATTGAGTTCATTACATTTTATAGTCTGTATAAGTTGTGTATGTCAATTCCTGTTCAATGACACAGCAAGTAACACTATTTGAGTCAAATACTAAATGCCAGGACTGTACGAGTATTCACTGTTGAAAGAGACACACAGTTTCCCCTTTCTCTATCGGACTAATTTTTCCGAAGGCAGCGGTAACATTGCGAAGAGGGGGAGGGATCCCTGCAGGTATCTGGGGACTCATCCAGGAACTCGTTACAAACGACAGCTACTCTGGATTTTACAATCGTGTCGCGGCGAAAGTACAAGACTCAAATAAACTGGTCGTCAGGCGCAAATTGTGGCATCTGAGAGCTCAAGAATCCTAAGGGATATCTCTTCCTATAAGTGTAACTTGCACTAAAAGACATGTTCAAATTACGTCTGAAGCAAGATGCTCTCGGGACAATATCCGTTCCTAAACCGTGTGGGTCTTTATTTCAAAGCAACCAACGAGCATTACATTTCCTTGCATAAACGTCTGCAAACACCTGAAGCATCGTAAGATTTAAATTTATGTAGTCTTATCTTTGAAGCAGGAGTTGGTTCCGCGTGGTAGTATATAGCAGAAAAGAGCGACTCTTCCCACTGTTACTAGCTTTATACCTTTTGTACCCAAATTTTGTGGATAATTGTATCTTTTAGACGAATAAGAAATTAGAGTAAAAGAGATAAGCTATTTTATGTAGGTCTAAAAGTATGTAAATAAAAAAAATTCCAAATAAAGAGGTCTGTTTTTTATACGAACTTCATGGGCCGTGCATTTTTATAGTCTCCATTCTAAGCACTATTTCAATAGACGTAACTAGTATAAGAACAAATATTGGGATTTAGTGTCACGTAACATTCTTGAGAGGGTGAATAAAATCATATTTACACCAAGATTATGTAACAGAAAGGGTTATCTGAGAGAAAACCACATTATTATATGAATTTTTAATATAATTAAAAAGGATAGCTTAATGTAAAACTGACTAGTGTGATTTTCTGAAGCAATTTTTTATTCGTGAAAGGTAAAAGGACTAATATGGATATTATTTCATGTGCTATAAAAACCAGCCATAGATATACACACATGAAGTTAATTAGCTTTACGCTCTGGCCGCTTTACCCCAAGAACCACAGGCCGCAGTTTCAATTCGGTACGAGCCTGTATCCCAGGGTCAGCCCGACGTCAACCATGCTACCCACTGAATCCTAACCATCCGGTCGTAGCCATTCTGGTCTTCTGTAAAATCGGAGCAAACCAATTACCGGTTGCCAGCAACGTCTCTTTGTAACTGCTGTCACGTGTTTCAGAACTGTGAATCAGGCAATTACATTTAGCAACGCTGACTCTCCATTAAGTTACAAAGAAAGCGAAAAAAGAATGAAAGTTATTTCGGAGCGCAACGTGCAGATAGTTTCGCTACAAGGCGATAGTTGAGTTCCTGTGAGACCTCGCGTTATAGAAAATCGCGCAATAAAAACAATAGTATTTGTGGAAGGAATAGGGTTGGGACAGACAACGAAATATATTACTCAACAAATTTAACACTTAGTTAGTCTAACACAATGGACAGTTTAAATACATGTTATGTTAACTGAAGATTAAGAACCAACTAGATGCTACTTATTATTTTATTGTACTTCTTATAGGCTCAACATGTTTCGGGCACTACTATGCCCATCATCAGGAACTCACGACTATAATGTTGATTACCACATTGGTTGTTTCGTTCTTGGTTTGCTGTAGGTTGGAGTTTAGGAGCAGGTAGGCTGCAGCCCGGACACTACTCCAGCCTACTCGCACCTAACCTCCAACCTACAGCGACCCAAGGACGAGACGACCAATGTGGTAATCAACATTATAGTCGCGAGCTCCTGATGATGGGCATAGTAGTGCCAGAAACATGTTGAGCCTATAACAAGTACAATAAAATAATAAGTAGCATCTAGTTGGTTCTTATTCTTCAGTTATCACAATGATGCCCGGTCCAACACACATAAAATACATGTTATGTTTATAATAAACAATGAAATAATACAGTAAATTTAACACTTTACTTTGAAAGAGGGTCGCCATACTATCATCATCATCATAACTTCATGGAAGATTTGTAGCTACAGGCTTAGTACGCTAAATAGTTAATCCAGCAGTAGATGGCTGCGATTCACTGTTCTCCAATTGTTTTTGTAAAACATCAAACATACGTTCAGAAAAAATTTGTCCCGTCAACCAACTTTAATTTATTGACCTAAAGTTGACCCATAGGTAGAATAGATACCCTTCACATTTGTCGCTGAAAACGCGAAATATCCAAAAAGGCTATGCGAAAATTCGCATTATGGAAACAGCATTTATCAATGAATCAGTCGCATTATAGACACTTAGCGCTAACGAAACACGCGCAACATCAGGATGACTGTATGTAACACTCCACATGATCACCCTTCGCAACTTTGTTGTCCCGACGCGCTCAGTTTGGTAGGTGAACCTCTTACGGGAAACGGGTGTGGTTAACCGAATCACATTTAGTTTTAATTATTTCTTTTTTTCTTGTTGTTTTATTTACTCAGTTTATTCTTGATATAAAATAATGAAGCGCTATATCCAGTAAAACAACTAGATCATTTCTAGGAAACTGACACAGTCACTTCTCTGTACTCCTACTTACACCACACTCGTACGCGACTGACTTCCTTACTGGACTGCTATCTTCCGTTATCAGCTCCTAACTTTTTCTCATTTAAATCTCTCCCCTCCTACCTATCACCAACGGTCCTGAATATACGTTTACAGATTAACTTACAATGTATGCCATGAACCGTCCGTAACTGACGCCAGTAATCCTAAGAAACAACTATCCTAAAAATGATAGGCTACAATACTGATGGTCAGTAATTTCAACACAGAAATCAGTAGGTGTGGCAATGACAACTGAAGTAAATACTAGGAGGACGGTAAAGGACGGTTCTTGTTAGCTTTGCGAATTTACAGTCAAAACACATAGAACCTTTGCGACAGGTGATTCAGCGGACTGGAAAGGGCTCTATAGATATATTCCTTACGACTGAAAGAAAACTGGGCTGCTATTTCTGGGACAGAAATTCTCGTGGGAGATTCCCAGAATAGAATCTCGTACTTCACCGGCCAGACTCAAATAACGTGAAACGACATGGGTTCAAAAATAGTTGACTTCACACATATTTCTACAAAAGAAGCTTAAATAAATTAATGCATGTTTAAATATGCGTGGGCTTATATCAGTATTAAATATATTGTTCTTCCAAATATGAAAATTGTATAGCTGTTTGTGCCGCCTTCGTTCCTCCATTGCTCAAGGTTTGCATCCTCGTCGAGGCCTTCGTGCAACGCACTAGATCACGACCAGCCTGCGTCTGACCTGTGGAATTCATCGTGCAGTATTTTTAAATGTTTACAGCCCACACTTGTACACACCTGTGATCATCAATGTTCAGATACTATTTATATTTGTGGCAGTACAGAATACCCTGGCCAAAGACTGAAAGATCTCAACTCGTCCTCCGCGTTAGAAATTATTTTGTTGCGAGATTTCAGGTTCTCACTGCGGTACTACTGAAGATTCAAGCTTTCTCTGATGTTACACTCCGTCGATTGGTAACTAGTTAAAAATCATCAAGGTTTAAACATTTCAGGAGGCTTCAACATTTAGTATTTCGTTGTAGTATTTGTTAGCATTCGGTAAGAACAAAGGCGTAGTGTCATGCATAAATGAATACTTCTTGAAAAAACCAAAAGAGGAAATGTAATCTGGCACCGGCAATGTGCGTATAACTTAGCATAGAGGTGTGATGGTGCAACCTTTGGTGCTAAGGGAAAGAAATACTTATTATATACTCCGAGTTTGTGTCTGTAGCCTTAGTCATCCAGCAGGCAATGTGCATGCGGCATATTATAAACCGTGGCCTGTCCGGCTGTACAATATTTTTCCACGTTATCTCATAAATGGCACTATTTTCTAAAAAAGTTGAACAAAAAGTGTGTTTTGATTCTAAGTACAGGTTTTTCTGAAACACTTGTCATTCTAAAAAGAATTGATCATAAATATGCATTGACCTTCATGTAAAGTGCCCGTTATTCTTGTCAGATTTTGATGAAACTTGAATTATCATGACAGATTTTCGAAAAATACTCATATATTAAAATTTCACGAAAATCGGTTCAGTGGGAGCCGAGTTGTTCCATTCGGACGGACGGAAGGACGGACAGAGAGACAGAGGGACAAACATGACGAAGCTAGTAGTCGCTTTGCGCAATTTTGCGAACGCACCTAAAAGTGAACGTATTACATGTCCAGCTGAATGTGCGGCGTCAGCGAACACTTATGTCTACAACTTCAGCATTGTGCCGAAACCTACAGTTCAATGAATATGCAGTCATGCGATATCGATATAATTCACTGCAATAATCATCCGTCAACTTAATATGCAACGGCTGATCGTGGTTGATCAAGTGTCAGTTAGCGGAAACCGATTTCACGCACAATACATGTTAACGTCACGATCTTTCAAGGACAATTTGAGACAAGTGGAAAGAAAGTAGACAAGCTGGGACAGGAGCGGTGTGACATCAGGACAGGAGAAGACAAGTGAGGCAAAACACAGGGACAAAACAAGACAAGAAAGACAAAATGGCGGGAAGAAGTAAGACAAACGAGGAAACACACCGGGCAAGATCTGAAAAGCCATGCAAAATTCTGGTTCAAGACGGGACAACCAGGCAAAGTGGCAGAATAAGAAAAGATACGAGAGGCACAAGGCCAGAGTGTCGGGACGGGGGCAGACAAAACGCTTGCTTCGGGTCCTAGAATACATTAATTGAAACCGACTGAAACAAAGACGTCACGGAACTAACAGACGGATTACACTGAGTTTGTTGTCAATTTTTTTGGTTCATCTAAAAAAAGCTTTACTCTGAAAACGTCCGTCTCAGGCTTTGAAATTTGTCCTTTCCGAAAAACACTTCCTTGACTCTAAACTAACACGTCGCTTCTGTTACGGCACAATTTAGTTAAGGTGTGCAAAGTATGTGGTGTGCACTATAAGCCCTTCGTGCCTCAAATCTGTCCTCGCCTTTGCGTGGTCCACCCCGCATTGAGAGCCTATTGTGAGGACTATGTGATTTCTGTACAGAGATGTACCGGAAACAGAAGATCTGCGTTGCTGTTAACAATATGTTAGGTTTAGTTCAACACTGATACTACAAGCCTGTCTGCAGCCAAGAATAATCTGTGAGACTGAACAGACCTGATAAAGCTATAGACCTTCCATTATTTTACTTCAATCCATTTACTACGTAGTCTGTCTTACGAGGGGTTCATAGCCTCTTCCAAAGCAAGTTTTCCACAGAGTGCGGTCTAATGCTTCCTCCCTCAATTTCCAGCGTCTTCTTTCCTCTTTAAGGTAATCCAGTAGCTGCTTACATCTTCTTCCTCACCTTTCCATGCCTTCTATCTTTCCTTCAGTATTTAATTTTAGACGGCATTTCATACGCAAGATGTGAGGAATCCAATTAGATTTCCTTCATTTTATCGTATGTTGGGTGTTACTTTCCTCCTTGAATCTATATAATACTTCTTCATTTTGTACATGATCTATACAAATGTGCTTTCCCGTCCTTCTCCAGCGCCATGCTTGAAACGTTTCAATGTATATCTGATATACTTTGTAACGTGTCCAAGTTTTAATGCCATACACAGCTAGGCTCCAAAAGCAGTATTTCTTCAGTTTCTTCCTCATGTTTAAGTTCATTGCTGGTGAAATTGTCCTCTTCTTGTTGAATGCCGCTTTTGTCTGGCAATCCTGCATTTAATTTCATGTGTACATCTTGCATCACATGTTACCAGGTTATTCAGGTGGCTGAAATATATAGATTAATTACAATCGTAAGACTGAAAAGTATAAGAGAACATGAATGCGAATTATGATAGTAGACACATTGTCAAGACGAATTCCATGCTTTCGTTTCAACATTTTTGTGCATCTTATTTTTATTGGACCGTGCATCATCTTGATAGTTGAATAAAAAGAGACCAACTTGATGTCACTTGCTTTTTTATTTCATTATTTAATGCTCAACATGTTTCGGTTGTTAATACATCCATCCTCAGGAGCTTGCGACTTATTTGATGAGTTATTTCATGGGTTGTATTGCCTAGTGCTTCAGCATGCATCCGGATACCACACCACTCCAGTCAAACCACAATGTAACACCAACACACATCGAACCAGAACAATACAACCCATGAAATAACTCATCAAATAAGTCGCAAGCTCCTGAAGATGGATGTATTAACATCCGAAACACGTTGAGCATTAAATAATGAAATAATAAACCCAGTGACATCAAGTTGGTCTCTCTTTATTCAACTGTTTTTGTGCATGTTAATTTATAGGCTTATTTAATGAATGTTATGGACTTATGTAACGCGCATTACTTAACATGACACGAAGCGTTTGTCAGCAATGTTGAGAACTCCGGCCGCCTCCAGCTTGCTATTGCAGCCCCATTATGACGATCGGTCGGTTACGGTTGTCAGTAAAACACTTCGACACAAACGAACACCGCATAAGTACTCTATCAACTTAAGCGACGCTTTACTGACTGCGAAAACAGCAGTACAAAGTGATCACTCGGGTTTAAAGAATTAACAAAAGCACGGGGGGGATCATCTTTGCTTTTAATTCTCAAAGGTTTGCTATGCGTAATGTCATAAACTGGAAAAATGTTTATCATTATATTACCATTTTAAACAAAGAAATGCAGGACTTGACATTGTCATTGGTACATGTGCTAGATAGAATGATAGCAAGGGGGTGGGGGGCAACCGGAAATTTAAGCCGGCAGGTAGCCGTACGTGACAGAGCTGTCTGTGTCAATGGAAATACAAATGTGTTTTTGGTTTTGTCAATTCTGATATGGAATACAGTGAAACGGACTCCCTTCTATAGAGCATTATGTACAAACACTGTACATCACGTACATTGTTCGCGAGCTGACGTGCATTCACAGAAACATTCTAATCTAAAATTGACTAAATATTTAAAAAAAAAGAACATCTGTAACTCGTGAACTAATTTTAATTATTGAAACTCCATTTAAAGCTCAAACTATGTCGTTATGTATAGAATGCCACCAAATATAGACCTCTATGTCGTTACGTATAGAATGCACCACGTATAGAGTGCCACCAAAGCTTCTTTACTTTCCACGTTTGGAAATAAGACATCGAATGTAAGGAAACTGTGCCAGAAGTGCTTTCTTACGGAGCTACGGACCGATTTCTCCAAGCTCACAAGAAAGCAGCTAGACTTAAAAGTAATTATTTTGCATAAGATATATATTAATCCGTGCACATTTGCCTGAAATTCTGAATTCAAAGTAATCACAGCTACAATAAATTTCCTTCGCTGATCTTGCCGAACGCTGAATAAGCACAAACCAAACAGGAAAATAATGTCAAGCCAGATATCTAGTGTACAGATTAGATGAAGACAATACTGAAAGTGCCTTTAGAGCTGCAGCCCAAAGCCCAAAAGTTCTTTTTCCTAAATTGTTTGTCTCCGTTGAAGACATGTAGTAATTTATGACGAGAGTTTTGTTCTTAGGGCAAGTTGAATCGTGCTACAACACTTCTGATTTCTACTTCGAAGGAGACCGTCTTGCATTTTGTTCCTGCGCCTATTGTCCTGACTGAGGCCTTTCGTGTTTCTCTTCAGTAGCTCCAGGCAAATTCTGGGATTGTGCCTTGCACTGGACGAAAACAGTTTCCTGTATAGTATCCTAAATATAACCACAACCTCTTCCTTCGAACTATTTTTTATATCAACACTCTGCCACTCGACAAAGCGACGCTATGTGTTGAAGGGTATTGAAGACGGCGTTACATTTACCACAAAAGCAAATCAACAGCAGAGTCTATTTTTCGAAAGTAAGTGTGAAACACCCAACACTTGTTTTACGCACGTTTTTAGCCCTTTTGCTTTAACGACCCCTTCCAATTTATACAACTTATTAATTTGCGCTCCCACATTTTCGCTTTCATGCTTTTTGGCTGCTTGATTTTTATTTATTAATACCCATTATTTTATGGAGGTATAATTATTAATTTACGCAATGATTATTAACACCGATTTTTTTAGAACCGTAACTGCGGCCTAAAATAAGGGCTGGGTGTAAATGCATTCGTAAACAAAACATAGAAATTTCAGCTGGTGGTCACCAAATGAAGAAAATGTAAACCATATTATTTTAGCGTTATTAGCTCCGTGCATTCCGACAAAATTGCTTATTTATAAAAACAACATACGCACGCTCACCTGACATGTGTGCTGTTGTGCTCTGTGTAGGAGGTAGCCCCTACACAGAGCACACCGTCACACGACATAAGGACCAAGATCCATAACGGATCCACATAAAGATTAAATGTTGGTACACAATGACGCAACCTACAACGATATACCAAAGCATGTAGAATCTTAACCACGTTTTTTTTTGTGGGCGTGACAGCCCCCAGTGTGCCAGGTTCTCCTCATTCACGAGGTTTCTATATCACACACAACGACGCACCACAGTCGGTAGGACTCCTCTGGACGAGGGATCAGTTCGTCGCAGAGACCTCTACCTTACAACACACAACACTCACAACAGAAGAACACTCATGCCCCAGGTGGGATTCGAACTCACAATCTCAGCAGGCGACCGGCCGCAGACTTACGCCTTAGACCGCGTGGTCACTGGGACTGGCTAACCACATTTTACGAGATCTTACATTTTT
>Ga0123354_10003045_pt1 | contig 22867 bp, 17 predicted proteins | sample TergutLab28metaG_2_FD_97872 | JGI IMG/M metagenome (GOLD analysis project Ga0123354, IMG submission 97872) | Labiotermes labralis P4 segment gut microbial communities from Petit-Saut dam, French Guiana - Lab288 P4 | ecosystem: Host-associated > Arthropoda: Insects > Digestive system > Gut ... | reverse complement strand
TATGTCCAAAGTTGAACGGTTACAGAGATAATGGCCAGAGAAGTTTGAAACTTTGACAGCTGTTACACACTTATTAATTACCAAATACATATTAAAACTGGCAGGAATATGTGGTTTCTGTAATGTTAATATCTGTACTTAACATCAAACTAACTTGTGAGTGACATAAAGTCATTAAATTTGAACTACAAAAACACTCGCACTCATGTCATAGTTGTCCTTAGGGTTACAAGCACTATACGTGAAAAAGCCCCGCGGTGACGTAACATGGCTGACTGCGCAAAGCGTCATGCAGGCACAGTGAACACTGCATTCCCCTCTCAAGGCCGCTAGCATTGTCATGTGACGTATCAGCTGTGCAGGTTGCAGCATTTGGAACCGCAAGAAGCCCCCACTTTTCTCTGGCCATTATCTCCGTAACCGTTCGACTTTGGATATAGGTGTTTTGGGTTATATTGGTATACTTTAACATAAGGAACACCCTCCCGAAGTCTGGCACATTCCTCCTGGGACACCCTGTATATCGGCTCACATGATCAAAACAGGACAGCTACTTCACTTTAAAAGATTATATGCCCTTTTAACACATGTTACATTTTTCTAGTATCAATGACTCTCAATGCAGAACCTATAGTTTTTCAAATAATTACTTTAAATTACTTATTTACATTCTTTTCTCATTGCAGACACCATCTAGTCTAGTAACCAATGGTCTGAATATACCCAAGAAATGACTACAAATACTGTTTCTTGGTTTTGGAATCACATAACCTCTGTGCAGGTTACATAAGAGATGATGAGAAAAGACCAGGCAATTGTGAATGGTGATTTGGAAGGAATGTGGGGAGGATGTAGCCACAGCCTGCCTTAATATGAAGTTCTGTCATGTGTGTGTAGGGACTGACATGAGCCATGAGAAACTGCAGTTTAGACAGACACTTGAGATATGTACCGGGAACCTCTGAAATATGAATTTATGGGGTTAATCATTACACTGTAATGGTCAGAAACCTATCAAAATAACTATCACTTCACCCTTAGTATTCCCATACATTTTGCTTGCAGCTAGTTTATGTTATGTTTTAAACCCTATCCAGTGTGCACATGATGATGAAAATCCTTGCCAAGTCAAATACAGTACACATATGAATGATTTTATAGCAGCTGGAATGATCAAACAGGACAGTTATTTCAGATATTGGCATATATTTCAAACAGGTCATGTTTATTAGAGAGATTTTGCAACTGTATGAATGACATTTAAAAGTAAAGCTGAAAAAAGGCATGGAATAAGAAAATATCTTCAAATTAAAAAGGCCATGATCACTTCCTCTCACTTCTGAACCTTAAACTGTGGGTAAGCAGTACTTTGATCTGTTGAAAGTGTAAAAAAAAGTACCAGTATTTCTGGAACAAATACGATGAAGGGCATTTTTAACTTGAAATAAAATATTATATGCTACTCATGATCAATATACTTACCATAACTGCTTCCATGTTTCTACATGATAACAGAATGATATTCTACAATAGATTTTCAACATGATAATGACTGATTATTTTCTTCTGGGTTGTAACACGGTGTAGACTCGTAGGTGGATTTTAATTCCGTGAATGAACATGCTGCCTCTAATTTCATGAATGACAGACCCTGCAGACACAGTATAAGCGATCGCCCTTTTGTAACTCGGTTGTCCCGATGTCCTCAGTCTGGTAGGTGAACCTCTTTTGGGAGATGGTTGTGTTTCATCAAATCACATATAGTTTTAGTTATTTTCTTTTTTACTTATTGATTCATTTATTCATTTACCCTTGATATAAAAGGTGTGCTGTTATCCATTTAAACAATGAAATCATTTTCTAGTAAAATAACACAGTCACTTCACTTGTACTCCTGCACACTCTTCTCTTACTACACTGCTCTCTTACTGGACTGCTTGTGTCTGTCATCTGCTGCTAACCATTTCCTCATTTCAATCTCTCTCTGTACACAACCCCTCCAACCTATCACCAACGGTTCTTGAACACACGTTGACAGTTTAAACTTACGACATATGGCTATGAACTGTCTGTAACTGATGAAAGTGAACCTAATAAACAAATATACCAAAGAAGTACGGCTACAACAGGCAACGTGTTCCTCTCAAACATAACAGTACCACAACCAGACGATCACAGGGTAAGCACTCAGCACTCTAATAATCTTAAATCTTGTATCATTGTGACAGTTATATGTACAAAGACAGAAAATGTGGTGACTGTAAACACTACATACTGCAATCAGAAGGAAGTGGTGACCAACAGCAAACAAGCGTGCAAGAAAAACACAACACAAGCAAACATATTAATTCAGAAAGTACGCTGTGAAGAACTAGAGGGGGTGGTAGACTTATCAAGCTGATGTGTCTACAAGATAAAGATTTCTACCAGTAACAGTCTATGTGGTCTACGAATACCTTCAGAAATGAAATCATTCAAACCAAAGAAGCAAGCAGGACAATTTTGTCTTCAGTGTGCACAGGTGTGCATGAGACGGCCACCTATAGGTATGATGATACCAGACGCTGTGAAATGCAATTTTGACCTCCTGATGATGAGCACGTGCTCGAAACATGTAGAGGCATGAAATAAAACTTATTGTAAAACAAAAATTTTGTGAATCAAGTTGGTTAATTACTGAGATAAATATACTGAGATGCAAGGTCAGTAAAACGTCAAAAAAATATATATAGCAACATGTTATGTGTGACTGAAAATAATAATAAACATTTCTGAAATTTTTGTAACTGCTAATTCCCACTTATTTCTCATAAATACGAGAATTTGTTCTCTTTATGTTTTTGCCTGTAAAACTCTTACCAATATAACAAAATCTCACTATGACACACTGATTAAGCTCAACATCTCATATCATTCACCTTTAATGTACGGCCTTTTAAATTCCATGTTACTGTTGCGGCTGGAGCACCGTTCAATTTAAATGACTGCTGCAGACCATCTTCCCTTTCAGATGGAAAGGATGTACATTTAATAGTGCAGTATTTTTCCATCTGTCTGTTAAAGTTTAACATCTAATTACACATTTATCATCCTGTATCAGCTCATTTACAAACACCATAAATTATATTTAATTTTAATGGGCAATTCAGGCAAATATATTAGTAGGTATAGGATATTATTATCATGGACATCTTATGTTTAACTTTCCTTTCTATATCCATTTACAATTAGATCAATTAACATAATTTAACCAGGTAAATGCATTTAAGATGATAACAATCAGGTTTGAATGCTTCAAAATAAGCTGGTACCTGATTTCGATGTGATGTGTAGGTGTGGGCGCTGATGTCATCTGGTCAGGATTTGAATCTGAGCTGCCTATGTTTTCTGAGCTGAAGTCTGAGCCTGCATCATGACTAGGTGTATGATCTGACTCACAGTCTCCTTGTGGCTCAGGCCCTGCATTGTTCTCAAGCTCTGGCTTGATGCTGGTCATGGTGCTGCTATCTGCATCCTGGTTACCATGCCACTCTCTGCTCCCTGACCCAACACCAGCATTATCTAGTTCCCCAGTGCATCCCGCATGCCCCAGTTGCAGTGGTGTCATTACAGAAGCCGTTGAGACAGTGCAGAATTTCCCTAGTTTGGTCTCCACCTCAAGTTTGGGATAAAGTTCTCTACATGGGGCAAGATAAACATTCAGTCAAACTGAATACAGAGTCTGTTTGCTCAGGCTGTAAAACAGAAGCAAACTGATTTTAAGCTACGGGTGCAAGAACATGCAGATCTGTGGGTTCCTCACTCTTGTGTATGTAGAATTTAAACAAGAATGACTGTAAAGGTACAAAATCTACCACAGTGCACATGTGCCACATGCATTCTTTGGCACCATGGCATTATGAATATTCCTAGCAGTTCTCAACAGCATTCATAAACAAGTGAACAATATCAATTTCCATATTTATATCAGTTCTTATGTAACTTCCCTTCAATAATCTAAGGTCCTAACGTCATTATATCATTTTCAAATGTTGAAGCTTTTACATTTATCATTCTACTACAATATTTATAAACTACACATGGATTTTTTTATATGCTGAATGTATGAAATATGAGTTATGCCTCCCCATTCAAAATACACGTGTTGAAGTAAAAGGTATATGAACGCTTCTTACAGTTCAACCAACAAGTGGGAGACATTCTCTCCATCATGAGCATCAATGTGGCAAATGATCATACATAACATGTGTGTGTGTGTGTGTGCACGTGCACAAATACACGCACACATCAGGCAGTGTATATGGTGCCTCCCCATACTGGTGCACTAAGTGACAGGAGGACAGAGGCACAATGAGTGGTCATTACTGTGATCCTTGTTCCTTACCATGCACAATAATCCCCCATCTGTCAACCAGTCTCTACCTGTTGTTTAACCTTATCAACTTTTTACATTATTTAACTTTCTTATGTCAAAGCAGCTTCAGAAGTATGAAGGTGGAGTTCATTGCTTGGCCACATCTAAATCTTACCTACTGAAAGTACTTGGCAGAACCATATCTCTCATCAACAAGTCAGTCCACATAACCTGACGTATTGATTAGTATTGCAGTATTTTATGAAACTCATCCAGTGATTCAAATCAATTCACTGTTTTCTCTTCGCAGTGATTCACCTTTCTTGCCCATACATCGTCTGTCTCCAACACACATTAAGTTTAAATCGCAATGCAGTCAAAGAAGTCACTGATCATTGAGAACACATGAAGCAATGTTTTATACAGGGTTAAACAAAACTTAAATACTGCAATGAAGAAGTTTTCTTTGACAGGTAATAAACAGCGGGAGTAGGTGAGGCAATTCATGCTAAAAGTTTGACTGACAAGCAGTGTCATGACTACAGGAAGCTGGAAAGGTATGTTGCATTGAGCATGCAACACAAAATAATCTTACATTCTCCATGGAAGATGACACCAGCCAGCAGCACAGCATTATACTATGTACTGAACACTGAAATGAGTGATGTGCATTCCATTATTATCAGTAATGTGTAGAATGCCTACAAATCTCAGGAAAAGCTTGAAAGGCTTGATGTGCCTAGGATGTCAGGTGAATGACTGAAGTAGGCATGCAAGCTTCAACCTTTTAACTCTGTCACACACAAACCATGGACTGATGGCCTCAAAGGTTCCTGTATCTTCAGCACCCTGCTCCTGAACAACCTCAGCCTACATTCTTCTTGTCAAAATTTCACACCCATATAAAAAGGAGATGAAGAGTTTGTGTATTTTAGTTTTTATGTTTTTAGACAGAAAATGGAAAGACAAAATATTCTGAACTAAATGACAGAACACATTTCAAAATTTGATCTGCTCAATTTCTTCCAACATACAATTATGATTAAACAAACCTTACAGAATTTATAATCCTCATATTTTGTAGTAAACCATAAAAACAACACCCGCTCAACATTTTAAAAAATCTTCACAGAATAACAGCTTCACAAGTCTCCTGTACAGAAAAGCACAGTATACAATCCCACACAAACAAGATATCTTTTCTTGTCTTCAAGACCTTGTTTCTCCAAATTATCTAGTTTCTCAGCTTTCTTTTTCAAACATACATACGTATGTGATGAAGTTTACTGCACTTCTGGGCCATACAAAACACACTAAGTATACAAGTATACGAAAAATAAGAGTCTGGTTGTATATTGTGATAAGCCAGACGAATCTAATCACCATCAGCACACTACTGTGTCTTTCATCGTTTCATATCTGCACCCTACATGTAACTATGACCCACACCTGTTAAACCTCCAACCACTTCATACAGGAACATGCTGGAGCAATGGACAAGTAAAATGCTCTTTCATGTCACTCCCACTAACATGATAAACTTTTATAAAATGCAGTACACTTTTAGAGAACTATGCAACAAATGGGAGGAATCACAGCTTCATTTTATTATGGAAGAGACTATATCATCTACAGTACTGACTCTGCTAACTGCTACAATAGCAGGGAAATGGCGGTCTGCTAAAGGATAGCTTTACATTTTTCCTTGCAGCATATATGGGGAAGCATCAACACTGGAAGCAAAATACATAACACAACACTATGGGAAAAGACATAACACAACACTATGGGAAAAGACATAACACAAATCACACTAAAAGCTTTCAACAGCTGAAGAGAAAGAAAGCATGTACATGCAGAATACATATGATAGTGTTTTCAGGCTTTGAAAAGCTTAAGTGCATCTGACAATGCAACAAAATAATGCCAGAGGTATAAAGAAGAATGTGCATCACAGTGCTGTTGTTGAACTCTGTATCCTATAGAAAGAGACTGAAAAAACAACTGGCAAAATGGGTGGCATGTCACTTCTCACCTCCTGCTGGTAAGTATGATGTAGTACTTGATATGAAGGTTGCTCTGATCGGATGCATTATCTCCATCATGTGCAACAATCAGAGTTGCATCAAAATCATCTGTATGCTTTGTGTCATGCACGTCACAGTAAGTGATGTGTGGCGTGCTCTGTAGTTGCACAAGTACATACTCATTATCCTGGAAACATAACAAGATACCATTGCTGTATGTACATTTTGTCAGTATGAAATCAACTACACGAAATAAGAAATAACTTCTTACTGAGAAAAGATGATCTGAAACAGTCACATGTAATTCATTTAAATAGTAATATGCAAATACTGAAAAGTTATCAGAGACAGAATGAAGTTTAAAAATACTTGTATGTTATTGAAATCTACCATGAGATAACGAAATAATTATACTAGTATTCTTATATCCTTACAACTTACACAGATCTGAGAAATGTAATAAGAGAAAAAGACTATAATGCAGGAAGATGATATAAAATACTGTCTTCAAGGGATTATTTTGGTGGGTTATGGATGATTTCCTGGTTTCAGTGAAATTACTGCCCTCTTGTTTGGAGTTTAATGACACTGTCAGTACCTGAATGTATAGTGTTGAATAACTGGATGACAGTGAACAATAAAACTGGAGAGGATGTGGTCACAATCTAATTTGAGGCAGTGTCCTGGCATTTGGCTGACAGAATAATGGCATAAGTTATGGTTGTCAATGTTCCTGCTGAAAATCGAACTAAATATCTCTATAGTGAAAGTCAGAATTTTTACTATGTCATCCAGTTTACACACTGATGCCAATAATTCCCATGAGAACATACTTTCATGACTGTAATTGGATATAGTTTGTTTCTAAACATTTAAATATTTAAAATAAGTAAATGTATACACGACAAATTTGTTATTTTGGACCTTCAACACTTTTATAGTCTTACAACCTGAAACTTAATTGTTTGAACTCCAACATGTAATTCCTGACCTTGCAGCACTCATAAACTGATTGAGTTCAATCATTCATACTGTTATCTGCTTTATGACAGGTTCAATGCCTCTTCCAAAGTGAGTTCTCCATACAGTGCGATTTAGTACTTCATCTTTCAGTTTTCAGTATCCTCACTTTTTCTTAAGGCCATCTAGTAGCAGCTTACTTCTTCTTCCTCATCTTTTAATGACACCTAGCATTCCCTGTCTTTCCTTTAATAATGTGTTTTACAAAGCAGTTCCTATGCAAGATGTGACCAACCCGGTTAGCTTTCCTTCCTTTAATTGTTTGTAGGATATTCCTCTCCTCCTAGGCTCTCTCTAACACTTTTTATTTCTCACATGATTGGTCCAACTGGTCTTCTCCATCTTTCTCCAGCACCACACTTCAAAACATTCCAGGTATTTCTGATCTACTTTCTGCAGTGTTCAAGTTTCACCACCATACAAAGCTATACTATAAATGTAGCAATTTATTGGTTTCCTCTTTTAATTTAAGTCTAATTTGCTGGCAAAAAGCCTTCTTTATGTTAAATTCTACTTTTTCTATGGCATGACATGATTGAGTTAAACATGATAAATGTATTAAGCTCCATTATAATGTTACATAAGAATATATATCTATAGAGCTCAGTTTCTATTTGGCAAAGTAAAATGTTTGTAAAACTGAAATTAATTTCCCCAAAATTATTGACTTTATTGGTGTTCATCATATTAACATTTGTTTAGTGTTTCCATTTAGCTGCAGAATGAAATGAAACTGACTTTTTTTTGTTAAATTTTACTTTGAACACAAGTGTATACAAAGGTTACTTGCCCCTGCTAAGAAAAAAACCACTCAAAATATAACAATATGTGAGGTTAGACTGAACAATCAATTATGAAATCAGGTCTTATAAGTAACAGTAATTAATACACCTCATACAATCTGTTGATATTTAAATGACTCAGTTCCTGCATGTATAAGGTTTCCTTCTATGAAGTGCTACAAGGCTTAACGCAGCCGACTAATTCGTCGGTAGAATGGGACTTATCAGGCACCTTGTAATTTGGCTGATTTATTGACATCATCTCATTTTTTTGTAATTATAAATGATTTACTGATACAATTTTTTTTAAGAATGACACACCTCAGTCTTGGGACTGCTTACTTCTATATCCACTAAAAAAAAAACACCACACACTCTCCCTGAAGTCATCCACTCTGTCCTCCTACCCTCACTCTCCAGGGCGATACCTCTAACACCCTTCCATATAGTGACTGATCGGACAATGTAAGCATTTAACTTTCACACTGGCAGACAAATTAAAAAAATTCTCAAAATAAGCTTAAATTTCTGTGGGAAAAAAGTCCACAACACGACTGAAAGTTGCTAATTCTTCACCGAAATAAGCCACGAATTTTGTAGACACAATACCAAATAGTTTACAAACATCAAGTCCTTGCACACCTCTGAAGTGGTCACGTCCAGAGGACATAGGTAAAAGTGGGAGGGTTAAAGGACGGGAATCCTTTCACACAACAGGTGGTCCAACAGACTACTTACATTCGGCTACATTAATTAAGGACATGAATATATATTCTTGTTACTGCACATGATGTTTTGGTGTTGATGTGGACTACCATGTGATACATAGAAACATTTAATTTACAATACAAACATTACACCTGATAGTCAGGCACTCCCGTTTTCGTTCCATATCAACAACGTTGTCTAATTCATATGCATATGTCTCCCAATAGGCTTCCTGGTGGGTCTTGTGTAGGTGCTCCTGGAGTAAGATACTGGCTGGTTGACTGTGCAATCATCTGGTATCTAATTTTCACAGTGGAATTCAAGTTTGTATAACTACAAAGTGTATGGGACAGGGAACAGTTTTAGAAACAGTACCCCCTTTTTGACCATTCCACAGTTTGCTTAGGTATGGGCTAGCCCTAACCACACCTATCATTCTATAAACAGTGAATTTTATTTACAAATGCACCAGGTATACTTCACTTTGTGTTGGTATTTACAGAACTAAATCTGCAGACTGTGCTTTCATTCTGACCTTTCTTTTTTCTCTCCAAAACTACATGAGGACACCATTTTTTGTTTGAAATACAAAATACTTTCCAGCCAACTACTCCAAATCTCATACCAGATGGCATGGAAGCCCTCTGACTGATACATAAACCAATGCTTCTTGCAGAACAGTGCCTCTGCTACTCAAGTACTAACAAAGTTGCTGTCCTGACAGAGGCAACTATTCTATTCTACATTTTTACCAGCAACTGGTCCAAATTTTCCCTTTCTGCAGGACAAATGTATAAGTTTTACACATTTGAGATCTTTGTTCTTCTGGGTTGTTATGTAGTGTCAACAGGTAGTAACTGAAGTTTTGGGACAACCTATTGGTCCCATCTTCAAGTGTCAAGATGGGATTGGTAAGGTTGTCATGAAACATTGATAACTACCTACCAACATTGCGTAACATCCCAGAAGGGCAAAGATCTCATTTACAACGTGGCGGACTCTACAAAATGTTGAAATTTTCTGATGCATTCAATCAGGAATAGTTTGCTAAAGTACATTTAGAACTGTCACTGAAGTGCCGTGCATGCCACATTGGCTACATCTATAAGCAAACACCCTGTCAGTACCTTAAACTACAAAAAGTTCCTATGTTAAACTTTTCCAATTTATAATTAATATTTACTGTGTCATATCCCTTTTCACTTTCATAGATGAATGTTTGCTATTTACATGAAACGTATGAAATAATTTACATTACATCAGATTCAGCATCATATTCTCCACCATCAGAATCATTCAAGGCTGCAACAGGAACAGGGACCATGCAAAAGACTTCCATGTTATATGCCTTCTCATGGCTAAGGAGGTACGTGAACAGCTGGTGGGCAGGTGTTGTCACATCATGCACCACCAACACATCTGCAAACAAATGTATTAACATATGAGTGTATGAACGATTATACCTTCACTCAGACCTTAGAAGTACTAACTGTATAAGTAACATCTGGACAGTGGGTGATGCTGATGTACGATCTGTACAAGTAACGCCTGGTTAGGGGGTGACATAATTTTTTAAGTACTTATGGATGTATTTTAGCTTCCTATGGTGTAACAGCCTGTAGCTTTATAGGTATCTCAGTTAACCTTTTGGCGCCGGAATTATTTTTTTAATTTTAGCACATCCTGTATATAAAATGTGAATAATACAGGAACCAAATACATTAGAATTATGAAACAAACTGCATTTAGAAGAGAAAAAAACGGGGAGTATACACCATGTTTAAAATATTCGGTACCTATATTTGTTGAATAAATATATAAAATGCAACTTTAGAGGTTAGCGGTACGGTACGACCACAATAGTTGACATTAGGCGTCTAAAGGTTAATACAGCCACTGGTGTCTACTTCAGGTGAATTATACAGACATTAGAAAGAGAAGGGAGTGGGGGGAGGAGGACCAAGTGCCACATTAATTTAGGAACTAAGAGGGGAACATTTCCAGGAATATATTTAAAAAGCAAGATGCAAAGCAAATGTAAAACCTGAGTCAAAGCTAGAAATGTCTGTGTCATTATACTAACAATTATTTTATTAATATTTCCATAGCCTTATTACAATTATGGAATCCTAGAAGCATGCTATCAGGGCCAGGACAGTGCAGTCAGTACAGTGACTTGCTATGAGCTTGACAGTTCAGTGTTCGAAACCTGGTGGGGGGCAAGAGACTGTCTCTTTTTCACATCTGTCCAGACAGGTCCTGGGGCCCACCCATCCCCCTGTACAATGGGTACTGGGGGGGGTCTTTCCCAGGGCATGGCAATGACCACCTACCCCATCTAGAATCAAGGTTAAGAATGAGCAGAGTTATACCTCTAATACCCCTCTATGCTCTATAGTATATCAAAGTGAGACCTTTACCTTTTAAACACATGATATTATTTAATGAAATTTGGGCAGATCATGAGGATGGTGAACTGCCAAGTGTTGCAATGTTAACAGACCCATGTAAGTTCATTGCACTGAACAGTTTTGTGTTATCCAGCAATTACCTATGCACATGTATGTCGGTACCTCATCTGTGTGTTGAAAAGTTCATATGGAGTAACAGGCACAAAAAATAAATATCATATGCCAGACCATGAACACAGCCACTGATTTCAACAGTGACCACCACTAGAAGAAACTTACATGGCACGGACAGCTACAAATATTGCAGGATAATGCAGGTTCTCTAACAGTATTTCATTAGCTGCAGCACCTCAGCCCCAGCAACAGCTACTTCATTCCCTGCATTCTTAGACATCTGTCTGTGTGATATATTTCCTGACATAATCCATGATGCCACTTTCAGAATATGACCATTAATGGGTCATCAGAATATATGTCTTGGAGAATCCTGATAGCACTTGAGCCAGTAAGAAACTATCCACTCAAATGCCAACCATAAATTTAAGAAAGTTGGTATACTGTATATAAAGCTGCTGCAAACACGCTGCTAAATTTATGCCACACAAGTATTACCTTTGAAGGATATAAGTATTACCACAGAGTATCCAACGATGGGTGTCCCACCTGTACACACAAAAATACAGCCAGAATACCTTCAAAGATTTCTGAGAAAACAAGCCTGTATTGTGCAATGTTACATAATGGGAAAATGAAAGACTACAATGAGTTCTTTCTATAATGAGAAGCCATATTTATAAAACTTAAAGGATGTTCTGAAATGAAATCACCACTACAGTACACAAACAATATTAGGGGATGGGTATCAATGACAAAAGTACTTTCTTATGTAATCATAATTTTAAACTTCCTTTCTCCTCCTTGTGCCCAAAAGCTTCCTGTACCACATTAATATCATTCAGTACAATTTATGTTTTGTTGGAGTGAGGGCCTGTGTTTCATAACCACAAAGAATAACTCGCTTAATCCCTCACATGCACACATACTTTTAAACAAATACTATCAAGAACTTTCTAAGCTTCTTCCCTCCTTAATTTCATCAAGAAACAAACTATGTTGTAATCTTTGTCTCATGATACATTAACTCTGGTACTAATAAAGCATAACTTAGAGCAAATATGAGACAGGACTCTTTCACAACTATGCAACTCAACAGCTCTCCAAAGGTATATATAAGTAAAGTTGAAGTTTAATACATAGCTCTAAACATAACTACTCAAAATATTACCTGCATGTACAAGGTTTCTTGCAAAGTTCGGTGCCTTTGAGTAGTATTTCAGAAAGTCATCAAGGAAATGAGTGAGATGATAGCCTTGCTTTAGAATGGCCTGGTGCCCAGACACATAGCTATGAATACTGCGAAGATGATAGTCATATGTGAATGAATGCAAGTGCATGAGTATTTTAATCTTGTCACATTCATCCAGGAACTTCAATTCAACCTGCAGACAGAGATGACGTATATTACAATCATCCTTTCAGTGCCAATTTCCGGACCATACATAGTAAAAGTCCACTATAATATAAAAGAAGAGAAGAGGGTTAAAAATCTAACGTCAAGAATATCCATTACAGCAAACCACACTACATAATTTACAGAAAACTCTTCCATTACAAAAAGCACCTGTTTATGCACATTTCACAGCAGTGATTCCCAGCGGGTTACCTTATACACCCCCAAGGGCTCAATATCAGTTATCAGGCACCTATAATAAGTTACCATGATTGTGTGCTTATATGTATTTACAGGAACACATGTTCAGTTCAGAACATAATCAAAACCTGCAAGTTTGAACATATGCAAACTCAGGTTCAACTGTAAAGAACATGCCTCCGGCTATGCAGTAACTCCATGTGAATCAACGTGTGTGACATCACAAGCACAGTGTTATGTGTAACAGTGTTTAACCTTTACCCTAACAGGATGGGTACATAAATTTCAGTGCATGGTTTACGAAAAATGTATTATTTTAACAGAAGAAGATAACAAGTCATAAAATGAAACAGCATTTTGTGGAAAATACAACACAGGTTATGGAGCATGTATTACAAATGCAGCAAATTTCCTTGTTGCCTAAAGATATAAAAATGAATATTTAGGAGTGCTATACTACATGCATTTACACATGTGAATACACATCTTTAAAAAGTTAATACAGGCATGACCCAAGCATGTCACATGCCACTACATTAACAGAATGCATCTAATTTCAGTGCTGTCTAAACATGATGATCCATAACTTCCTTTGTTTTTCATATAGAAGGACAGTATGATCAGAAGATTGTTGTTGACCTGTTAGAAATGTATACATAAGGGCCTTTTAAGTACCTCAAAGAGCTGCAGACTGACAAAAAAAAAATTTGTTAAATACGAAGTCAGTTTCATTCTTCTCTACAACATGTGAAACACTTTCTTGCTGCAAAAAATATTCAGTGAGTTACACATAAAATGCATGCAGAAACATAAATGGGTGCTGATATAATGTGGTCCAGACAGCACTACACACTTCCCACAACACATAATCATCATACTCGATGAAGCAATGTTGAGCAGCTGGCCTGGAAATCAGAAAGTGTGCTATACACAATCCCCTGTTGATAAGGTACATGGCAAGAGTTAAAGCGTCCCGAAATACTGAATAAAACTAAATGTAAAATTCTCATGTTTGATTCAAAGTTGAAAGCTACATTCAAAACACAGTTGATATTACAAGCTGGGCATGTGACAATTCTGTTTTGTAGTATAAGTCACTATCATTAAAATGGAGATACATGGAATGTGGATTACAATCAGTCACACAAACACATTTATATAGGCAGATATTCTTTACTATACAAATATACAATGATTCTTGCGTTCTCAACTGCTACAATTATAGGGTGTTTTTTTTCCTGCTTGACTGATAAGCATTGGCCCAATGCTCTGCCAGTGTTGTGCCATACATCATGTGTTGGGGAGGATGAACAGTTGATGTTAGGAACTAGACAAATGATCACACGGATAATAACCTTCAGAAAGTCTAATAAATAGTCACTAGATCATCGGGCCAGTACTTATTGGTCAAGCAGGAAAGAAACACACTATACAAAAATATTGATTGTATAATATGTGTTGGGTGTCTTTAATGCGTGAAACACTTCAGGTTATACCGTACTTCAAAAAAATATTGTGTAGATATGAATCACACATTCATTTATATATTTTACAGCAGTTCATGGGCCATTATGCATGAAAATAAAATTCTGCAGATGACAGATATTGTTCCACAAACCTCAGAGAACACTGCACTGGACGATGGTGACTGCAGCCTTGAGCATTCTAATGCATGGAGTTTTGCATGGAAGAAAGGCTCACACAGTAAGATCTCAAACAAAAGAATGCCTCCAAACAGAGACTTCTGAAGGTAGCACACATTGTTCTCCTTGTCAGGCTGCTTTCTTCTGTTGGAACTCTCCTCTCCATCCCTCGCCTTTATGCTGCTAGCTCCTCCCTTCAACCTGCACCATATGAAATCACATTAACAAAAATATACATAAATGCTAACCCTTCAATGTCAGCCTCAGTGCTCTATATGGACCATTAATTCCTCACATCCTACCAGCCTCTGTGCACAGTACATCTATGAATGCATCATGGGTACTATAAATTGAAAATTCCTCTGTTCTGGGCAGCAGGTGGAATCTGAACCCCAACATCAGTGATGGGTTAACCTGTCCTGGTCAGGCTCTCTCCTATACAGCTTACCCTTAAATGCCACATTTCTTACACAAAATACATATCACTCATGAAATTACATTCTGTCATAACTCACACAATTTGTCCAACTGAGATTCCTGCACCTAGACAGTTCAGTTACAAACAGACCTTCTGTCAAAATGTTGTGTCCACTAAAAAATTGCTGGTCCTTGTATTTTCACAAAAACATAACATGCTTAAGTGCTGGTCTACAGAGGATCAGTCAAGTTCTTTCTTTCTCCTATAAAACTGTCTATCGGTGGGTTACAAAAAATTGCTGTTTCATAAGCAATGTATTACAACACAAACATCTGCACATTTACATGGCGTTTATCATGGGTAATGGCGTAATTATTTGTTGTATTCAAGTTTCTGATGTTAATCAGCATTACTTGTTTTGCACACCTTTAATTTTTGATAAGAAAATATGTATTAAGTTAACTGGATTTTACAATTATGATTATAATTGCTCTCACTGAGACGACAGCATCAAGCATAATGAGATGTCACAACTGAAATCACTATAGGCTAACTGCTGAAAATGAACAGAGAAATATGAGGTCTGCTCAGCTTTATTAGAAGGCAGTGAAAGCATTAATGGCCTAATAATCCCAGTCTTTAAATATGGATGAAATTACATTTAATTTGCACTCACCCCTTTCTTGGTGATGCTGGTTCTGTCTGAATGGGGATGAAGCCCAGTGTTTGAAGATACTGTTTGTATTCATGCACAAAGTTGGCACAGAGTGCATTGTGCCATTTATCATCAGATGGTCTGTGCAGTGTTGGCGATGGCATGCCAGCATGCACTGTCAATGTCAGTGATGCAGAGGAGTTGCCAGGATGATGGTGAGAGTGCTGGAATATAGAATTAAATCCAAAAAGAAAACAAGCATCTGAGTATATTGTGGGCTTCTGGGTTACAATACCATGTAGTGTCATAGGCGGCTACAGTGGTTGTAGATGAACGTACTGCCTCCATCTACAAGTCAAGCCATTGGAATGTCGCATGTACATTCGTACAAAATGTTGGTATCCACCTACCAGACTATGTGGTGTTACAACCCACACGACTACAACTGACACATTCAAAACCATGAAAAACACACAAATCTTGTACAGGCATAAGCGTGGTACTCAGTATTAAACAAAGTGATAATACTCACTCTGACAGCAGGTAATGTTAGCAACATGGGCAATGTATGTACATTGTACTGTTGTACATTTGTGTAATATTTGTACCTTGTCAGCTTTCCTAACAGCCTGATATGACTTCACTCAAAGACAGTGCTTTTATGATGACTTTGTGTCACTGGCACCAAAAAACCATATTTAGGCCTGATTTTAATCATATCTCCGTATTAATGGCAAACTTTCGTGACACCAAAACAAAATTTCATGAAAATCAGTCCAGTGGGAACCAGGCTGTACATGTAGACAAAAAAATTGTTGATAGTTTCATACTGTGGTAATACCAGAATAAAAAAAAATAAAATAAAAAAAAAAAAAAAGATGTTTTTCCAAAGTTATGAATTTATAATATTAACATACTGTGTTGCCATCAACAAAGGTGTTGCTATGCCATACCACTGTGCACCAATAATAATAATAATAATAATAATAATAATAATAATAATAATAAAAAAGAGCAAAAAGCAGCAACAGCAGCTCACATGCTAGTTGATATTTATATCTGACTGGACAGCAAATACACTGGTACAAAAACTTACAACAAAATTTTGACGTTTTGCTGACCGTGCATCTCAATATATTTATCTCAGTATTTAACCAACTTGATGCACAAAATTTGTTTCACAATAAGTTTTATTTCATGCCTCTACGTGTTTCGAGCACGTGCTCGAAACACGTAGAGGCATGAAATATAATTTATTGTGAAACAAATTTTGTGCATCAAATTGGTTAAATACTGAGGTAAATTACAACAAAATGTTGCAGCTAATTAGAATCATTTGTTATGAGGAACGTTGGCAGAATGCCCTCATTTCATGTACCATTTTTCCCTATGTGAAATGCAATAAGCTAAATGTTGCAATAATTGCTTCATATAGGGTATTCCAGAAAGAAAAATGACAATTTTGTTCCTTTACATGTGTGCATCACCAACGGCGACTGCAGTTGGAGAGCCTGCAATGTCTTCTATGTAGCTGCTATTTTAAAGTTGAAGTTAGCCTTTAACAACAGTTTCCGCCACGATAAGCATACATAATTACTTCACTTACAAATCCATCCATTGTTCTGAACACCATGTACAATGAAACTGTCATTGTGGGTCACACTCATTCTATTTTGTTTAAACAGACTTTTTAAAGTCAAAACTCAAGCAATATTGATGTTACATACTTACTTACTCCATGTGGCAGAGTCCCTCTCTTCTCAGCTAGTCAATTCCCTGCATTTTATGGAACCCAAAGATTCATTACTATGTTTACAAGAGCCTGCCATCTGTCCCTGCACTGAGTCAGATCAATCCAGTCCATGCCCCCCCCCCCCACTTCCTAAAGATCTATCTTGATATTATCCTCCTATCTATGCCTGGGTCTTCTAAGTGGTCTCTTTCCATCAGGCTCCCCCACCAAAACCCTGTATGCACCACTCCTCTCCCCCATATGTGCCACATGCCCCCGCCCATTTTATTATTCTCGATTTCATCACCTGAATTATATTTGGTGAGGAGTACAGATCATGAAGCTCCTCATTATATAGTTTTCTCCACTCCCTTGTTACCTCATTCCTCTTAGGCCCAAATATTCCCCTCAGCACCCTATTCTCAAAGACCCTCAGCCAACATTCAAATCTCAATGTAAGTGACCAATACTGAATTTGATATCAGTTTTAATTCTGGAACATGTACATATACCTAGTCATAGGCACAAAGTGGCAATAACACTGGGGAGGGGTGGGTGGAATTAAATATGGTTATTAGGAACTTTAATTTATTAAAACAGTCACGTTAGAAAGAGAGGGAATAATGAAAGTAGGTTTTTACGTTTTTTTCTGTCTTCACAACACCAAAATAATCGTTTATAAAATAGTTCCGTTTTTTTTTATTTGCCCCTCAACCCAGTACCAAAAGAACTAATCTTAGGTATGAAAAATATTGGAGAGACATTTGCCCCCTCTTGCACCCCCCTCTCAAGTTACGCCTATGTTCCAACAATTCAACACATACAAGAAATTACTCACATGTGAGTGAGATCCTTTTGAAGCTGAGGTAGGCGTTACAGCACCTGATAAACTTGACACTGCTGTCTGTGCAGGTGCATTTGGTGTGGAGGTCATATCGCTGGGTGCCTGATCTCGAGCTGCTGCAGACTGCACTCGCCACCTGAGTAATATTTTCCTTAAATTACATTTCATAACAAAATTCTAATATTAAACTTAAATATATGTGCCCTGAAAGAATAATGGATCACAATAAGCAAATGTAATCAGACAGGCAGTTACAAGAACCAGGAACCAAGTAGGCAATAAAGACAAGCAGACTGCCCAGGTGCATTTACGGTTTTGCGAAAACGTAAAATTTATTTAAGAGAATACAAGATGAAAATACTTGATTGGGAATGCAAGTAGTTCTTGATACGCATGACAACAACCATGGAAAATACAAGCATGTATATTCTGTCAACACTGTTTCATCTAAAAAATCAAAGAAAATAATTTTCAAAAAGCAACTATATAGTTGTGGAGCAGCCCAAACTGGAAGAGAAATAAAGAAGGGTTCCACAAACCTAAACCCCAAAGTGAAATGTGAGGTTCTCACCATGGTGGGTAGGAAGAGTAGTTTTCCCAAATATGTCATTTAATTTAGTACATGGGTATTATTTTTTTTTTTTGGCGAAGCCTGCTGCCCCATACCTTGACTGCAGCTAACCATCCAACTACAGGGTGTGAAACTACTGCAACTGACATCCCAAATCCTGAAGCTGTGAAGCAAAAAATTGCAACACAAAAATTTGTTGATGGCTTATTAAACAATACTGTCCACAGTTCATACTACACAGTATTAAATGTTTAGATTATGCATGAATAATGAGTTGGAAAGGATGCAAGGGAAGGAAGTTATGGCCTAATCTGAGGCACCACCTTGGAAGTGCCTGGAAAAGCTGAAGAAAACTATGAAAAACATCAGTCAGAACAGTCAGTGCTACAGCTGAGATTCAACCTGGGTACCTCCTACACACAAGCCTGTACTGATTCCTACTGCTAATGCTGTAGTATTTCATGTTAGCCATAATGTAACAGTTTTGAAGACGTATTAATATTCTGAAATAAATGACACAATGACCATAAAGCAAATAAATGTGGGGAGAAAAGCGATATTCAGTGTGAAAATCCTGTCATACCCTTTGCAAGGTGATAATTTGGAAGGCTGTAACACCCTTCAAAATCTCCAAGAACTTTCTCATTCCACGGGCGTGTGGGTCATGTGACATGCATATTGTCCAATGTTTGGAATGATAACATTTTGACATGTGAAAAATCACCAATGGGGCTCACACCACTATCCAATAAGCAATATAACTTTGAGGATTTTTCTCTGTTTTTTCTGAATCTAATTACTATGCAAAACTTACTTATTTGTGTAAATTTCTAAATGTGTAAAGATCACTTACAATCACACTGCATATAATTTAAACGACAACGAAACAAAGCAAAAACCAATCTCTCAAAACTTCTATTCCTTAAAAAATGAACACAGTTTTTCTAAAAAAAATTTCCTTTACTCTACAAAGAAATGTTACTGTCAAATAAAAGACATTATAAGTTTAATCAAAGACTTTAAATTACACTGAGGATCCTGTGCTGGATGATGGTTTTGAATAAAGATAACACAAGAAAAAAAAAGCCATGAAATGTACACATAACATCACATTGAGCTGTGTTAGAATCTTCACATCCAGGACTTCTTTCAGATGGTTATACCATTTAATATGCTGAAGTCACAAATTTTTCTTAGTTGCTCACATACGCACATAAATGTTATTACTATTACTAAAGTATGTAGTTATATTCATTTGAAAAATTTGTTATTTATATGTCTATGTTGATTTCATCGGCCAAACAGTCAAGTTTCAGCCAGTGGAAATATGTTGTACCTTAAGACTTACAAATGATATTTCATACGTGCTGCTTAGGTACATTCATACTGAATCTACAAAACAAATTTCATGTTCCTAGAGCTAGCAATAAATATTAAATAATATTATTGCACGTTTGTATTTGATTTAATCATGCATCAAGAAAATCCTAAGAGGGAAAGAATTGATCACTGCACTGGGAAGAGATGCAACAACACAAAGACTGCATGGCTGGATTATTTCTTCACACTGCATTCAAATGTGGCGCCATATTACATAAAAGGTAAGCTGTTCCATTACATGCCAAGATGGCACAGAGGGGAGGTAAAGGTACAGCTCCACCCATACTCAACTCTGGCACTTGGAGGGGTTGGGTGGTCACTGCCATAACCCAGCTGCTTTACCCGAGGGACTGACTCCTGGTACTCATTGTACAGGAGACTGGTTGGGCCTTGGAGCTGATCAGGATGGGTAAGGAAAATCTTGCACCCACTGGGGTTTGAACCCCGGACCGTCTAGCCTGTAGTGAGTTGCTAAACCATATATTTGCATAAAGTGGCAGCCAGAATAATTATTATAATAAAGTATAAAGCAACAAGTAAGTCTCACAAAAAGCAACATCTTTAGAAACAACGTACTTGATTTGAAATATGTGTTCTGCTTTTCTTCAACAATTTTATGTGAACCATTTCTTGATCCAACACGAATTTTGCAAGGCATTATCATGAATGTACATAGGTCTTTATGTAAAGTCCCTGTTATTTCTGTCTGATTTTAACGAAATTCAAGTTTCCCCACAGATTTAAATAAAAACCTTCAGTATGCATTTCACTACAAGTTTAGGATCTGAGGTGTTCCATGCAGATGGACAGACAGACATGGCAAAGCTGATACTCACTGTTTTTAAGATTGTTTTGCCAAAATTCCAAGCAAAGAACAGTTGTATCAATAAAGGCTGAGGTAATTACCTAGGCAGGAAGAGAAGAGGGGTTAGACAGTAATGAATAACTCGGGAGTTCTGTTTGAACAGGTGAATTATGTCTTCAGCAAGTGGTATGTTGGGAGTGGCACTTCGCGCCTGACATGTCACATACAATTTCTTCTGCTCCTCCACTGTTTAACAGAGACAAAACAGCATATTAAATTTATATCATAGAAATAGATTCAAAGAGTGTGGATTGGGTTCATTTTGCTCAGAACAGGGACCAGTGGCAGGCATGAACACGTTAAAGAACTTCCCAGGTTCCAAAAGACGTGAGGAGAATGTAACTAGTTGAGAAACTACTAGTTGCTCAGGGACTTTGCTCTATGAATTACTTATTCTGTTCAGCTATGTATATACACAAACTGCAAATACTGTCACAGAACCAATGCAGTGGCATGGAAATAATGTCCTGATTACACACTACAGTTCATAAATACACGTATCACAACAATGATATTTAATTTTTGGATAACTAAATAAAATGCAGTAATCCCTCACCAAGCAAAGAAGTTCCCTGGAAACACCACAGATAGCACGAACACAGACTTACAGAAAACTGGGAGCTACGAAAATTATGGTTGAAGTTTAACTCATGAAAGCCTAACTAATTGGCCTGTTATTTCAATAATATGAAAATTGTGTAATATCAGCATCAGAGATCACACAGATTTACAGTAATCTTAAAAATGTCATAAAATATGGTAACCAATGGTAACAATGCAGTTATAAAACCAACTTCAGATGGCATTATGCCTTTGACTCATGAAATGTGGATGCCATGGCATAGATGTTTTCAGTGACTGCCAAATAAAAAATAACATATACATGAAGAAAATAAAAACAGACACTGTGGATCCTTAAATGTGTGATTGGTGAAGAACTGATGAATTTCAAGCAACATTTTTACACTTCTACATGGAGAAACAGAGAATGACAAATTGATAATAACTTATGTAGGATGATTGAAAAGTTTCAAGACTGCCTCTACTTCTCTTTCCCGGTGTTAGACATGGCAACACTGCACTAGGAATTGTGAAAGTCATACATTGACGTGTCTGAACCTGTAGTTGGACAGCTGTGGCCTTGAGGATTTGGTCACAGCGAGTGGAAACAACCTAGTACATTTTGTCATGGCGGATGAGGAAGACGTCTGTGTGAAAATACGGCAGAGGTGTGTGATTGATTGTGATGTGCGACGAATCATGGATTCATCATTATGACCCGTTGTCAAAACAACAGTCAAGTGTGTGGAAACACTCAAATTCGCCACCACCCAAAAAATTCCATTCATCTCTCTCGGCGGGTAAAGTCATGCTTCTGCTGTTCTTTGATGGGCATGGAATGATCTTACAGCACTGGGTTCCCAGTGGGCAGACAGTGCACGGCGCCTATTATGCAAACATCCTGAAAACCCATTTGCGAGGAGCCATGAGGAAGAAAAGACAGGATTTGATCAAGAAACAGTGGTTTTTGCTCCAGGATAATGCCCGGCCACATATTGCTGCTGTGGCATTGGCAGCACTGACTGAAATTGGTGGGACAGAACTACAACATCCTCCATACAACCCGGACTTAGCACCATGTGATTTCTGGGCATTCCCAACACTGAAAGCACAACTGCGCGGAAAGAGGTTCTCTTCAGATGATGAAGTGAAAAACGCCACGGCCGCAGCGCTAAAAGGGATGTC
>Ga0123354_10003044_pt1 | contig 22871 bp, 24 predicted proteins | sample TergutLab28metaG_2_FD_97872 | JGI IMG/M metagenome (GOLD analysis project Ga0123354, IMG submission 97872) | Labiotermes labralis P4 segment gut microbial communities from Petit-Saut dam, French Guiana - Lab288 P4 | ecosystem: Host-associated > Arthropoda: Insects > Digestive system > Gut ... | reverse complement strand
GTCTATTAACATACATGTTCCCTTTTCATTATCACGGATTATAATGTCTGGTTTGTTGTTGGGGATAGTTCTGTCAGTTTGTATTTGTTGGTTCCACAATATGGTTACCTTGCCTCCTTGACTCGTTTCTACGGATTTATTATTATTATTATTACACCGTAGGATTCATGTCTTCCCGTGACTCTTGTATTTATGTTGTGCAGATTTCATAACAGTAAATTACGCTGTTAAACTAGCACGTTAATAAATGAGAATTTAATTACTACTACTACTACCACCACCACCACCATCATCACCACTACTACTACTACTACTACTACTACTACTGGTAACTACATCACCGGAATGAACTTACATACAACTTCGCTCTGCATATGCTTTCATACAGTCTGTCCTTGGTCCCCAGAAATGGTAATGTTCCCGACAACAGGATATGCAAAAGGACACCCGCTGACCAGATGTCAACAGGCTTTCCATACTGCTGTCGTTCTACTACTTCCGGGGCCATGAAGTGAGGCGTACCTATTCGACCTGTAATCACAATGGAACTTCGCTTAAATTCATAACAAACATGTCCCATACATAACAGGGAAAATATTTAATTAAAAAGAGACATCGTATGCTCATTGCCCATAAAATTCATCTCATTTTTAAAACCATAGCGATATAGGATAAATAATGTAGAGGAAGCCGACATTTATTAATGAAAACGAAACAATGAATTCTACACATGCACAATCTGTATCTCTGGGCATCACAAATACACCAGCTGCACTGTAAAAGCATAATACATCAGCAGAGTTACTTTCGTTCTAAGTCCCTTCTATTGGAGATACCCCTAAATTATTATCTGAATGACAGGAAGAAGAAATCACGGTTATAAGGCAATTTGGAAACTGAGGGGCCAGAGAAAGGACAGAAAGACGATGGTGCCCTCCAAGTAAAGAAGAAGAGAGTTACCAATATTTTTGAAGCGTATGGAAACTCCTCAAGATGGATACAAAAGGTACTGACCTATAAATGGCTAAATACAAACACGAAAACAACGTACAAAAATAATTACTTGCTACAAGTTTAAAATTTCGAGAACGTGGGTAAATTTTTATATAGCAGAAAATGCAAATGAATAAATCCAGAGAAGAAAATTACACAACTTTTGAAGAGGAAGAGACAGTATTGTGCACAGAAACGGCAAGGGCATTTATACAGAACACGCAGTTCTCGTACACTTAGACACGCTACTTTTCTTGCAGAGGACAGATACAATATTGCGGCTCGGAAGATTTCAAACAGCATCCGCTCGTTCTGGTACAGGCACGTTGGAGGCCAAGGTAGTACAAGTTTGGAACAGATAAAGGGAAATGGACCGTTTGAGCACGCGGTGTTACTTTTACAAATAGCAACGCCTTGTTCTAATGTTCAAAGCCTCCGACCGCCAGCCTTTGTCAAAACAGTCACACAAATATGAAGATGAAAATGAGCATGTTGGATTGGTAATGATGTGGGGAAACAGAAGTACTCCGAGGTAAACCTATCCCACTGCTACTCTGACCACCAAACACCACATTAATTGGTCGGGGATAAGTACATAGTCCTCCTTCAAGTACCAAAATTGCATTTCGTACTTCACAGAGAACACAGTCCATGTCCATGAAAAAGACAAATACGTTAATACTGTTCAGGGAAAAATTCACTGTTTAAACAGTGTGTGTAAAAAGGCATAGCTTCTTAATGTTATACAGCAGGTGATGCATACCGTTACCACTAATGCAACTGAGAAACATTAACGATGTGATAGCACTAAAGCAGGCCATTCAGTTAGGTCATGTGATGGAAATACGTCACAGAGTCCGATGATGACGTCAATTTTATATCTTAATCAAGCGATTTACTGTTAATGGCAACACGAAAACCTTGTTGTTGCGACATTTAGCACGCCAGTTAGACGGGACTAAGTGGAGCAGTCATTATGGCAACTCTTAATATAAAAAAAAAAAACTTCGAGAAACTCGATGTTCTTCCACCACTACTGAAAGTACAGACGCGGCTTTCACTACTAGACAACCACGCCTGTAGAAATGTCGAATTTCGTGTCGGGCGTCTGCAGCAGCAGTAAAAACAAGATCGCAAGGAGCAGAGCAGTCGCATTATGAAGGAACACAGTTTATACTTACACAGTAACTTACATTCAACCAGCTGTACACGCTAATGTTGATAACTCAGGAGCAATACTTTCTTGGCAGTGTTTTTCGCAGGGGTAAGTCAGAACGTTAGACGTTTATGACCAGTAACCGATGTGTTATACGTCCAAATATGTTGGACTTCAGTAGAGCCGTGTTTTGTGCAGCTGGGGTAATTCTATTATGCGCAAAATTTTCTGTAGTGTTATGTCTGGTTATAGTGTTGCGCAAATTCGACCCTCGTCTTGTTTCAAAAACGGAAAACCTAACAAATGGCAAACAGTGTAAAGTGATAGATAATTACGTTTTCGATATAATCTACATATTTTTTTTTGTAAGTTTCGTCCGGAGGTAAGGAACCCCGCCCACGTTTTCAAGGCCAAAGCTTTACTCCTGAGTAACAATCAGTAAGTAGTAGGGACTAGCCTGTAACATTCGCAGTCTGTAGGCGTACACACCGGCATGACAACGTACATTAAACCTGCTGAACATAACCAGAGCTGAGACGCCCAAAACGGCAAACCATAAAACAATTCTACAAGACAGAACAACGCAATGTATTGATCATACACTGTACGAGCCATCTCAGATATGGCTACAATAAACTAAAAACGTACATGATGTATTTCCGCTGTGGACAATAAATCCTGTTACTGACATTCTTCCTTTGAGATACTTTCAGGGGCGCCCAAAACACGCGTTAAACACCACGCAGTATGACACACTCAGGCATTTCTCAGCACTTTATGAGCGAGCTATGCAGGAACAGGGGACCGTATAACGAGGCTCGATACTATTCTGTTGACCCACAAAGACAACGGAACTCCCAAAGGGCAGCATGTTTCTGTGAATGTAGGTTGGTAGTTTTAATGTCATGTATGGGACTGCATTGCCACGGCAGGTGCAACACGTGTACGCTCAAGGTCACATAAAAATATTACAGGGAATCTGGTTAAATCATCAACGCCATGAAGCATCAGATTATCAACCAATCAATGAATAAATACAACAGTAAAGGTCAAACTGTCACTGTCCACATCATGAAGATATGTAATAGGGGAAGTAGAAGCATATTTCCATTCATTCTTACTCCAAGCACTCCATGCAGGTGAGTGGTTAACATCATGCACCGTCCGCTTTATCCTCGGGAAAGAATCCCTCTAAACAGCCCCAGAGCCGGTCTCATGTTGCCCCTACCAGTAATCGAACCCCGGACCATCCAGCCGGTAGCCCAGTAGTTGCAAGGATTGCTCTATTTTGTCTCCACAAATACAGAAGTGTCTAATAAAGACATTAATGTGATTATTTGTGTAGTTTAGTTTACAACCTCAGCGTACCTCAGACCACAAGCTCATTGTGTCGATGATAGGATGACTGAAAAGTAAATGATGATAAACCAGCACAGATTTGGAAGAAACCGGCAGTTGAATAACAGAGCTGCTACACCTGGAGGAACTGAGAAAACAACAGAGAACCGCAGTCAGGACACATCGTGTTTTGACCGAGACTCGAACTTGGAACCCCCAGTATGCAAGTTTTAGAGTTTTGTTGCTACACCAACCTGTTCGACTACTTGATAACAAATCTGACAGCATAATCATCGACAAATAATGAACAAAGCGAAAGTCATAGATAAGGATTAGGCTTATTACTAATAAAGATTTATGAAAAGACGAAAGAAACACATAAACCCACACCACGGATCGTAGCACACTCGTAACCAATGTGGCAAGCACACTTCTCTGCAGTGTAATACCTTTACTGTCCACTATATTTAAATCTAAATAGCCTGCGTTACTGGTCACTTGCATTCAATTGGGGAAACGAAATTAGTAGATTCGACGTCAATGTAACAGGACAGCATCAATAAAATTTAATTACGAGACAAGTGAAAATTAAAAACCGTAGTTTATTTTAAATTTTTAGCCTGTACTTCTGTTATGGGAACTACCTACGCAAAGCTGAAGAGAAGAACAAATTGTGAATATCAAGTTTAATTAATTTCGACTTTTCACGTGCGGTTTCTACATTTAATTCCGCTGGTGTCGACTGGGACCAATCGCGTGCATTCAGTCACCCTCTAAAACCATATTCTGTTACATGTAAGGTAAATCGGTCCAATATCGTGACGTGTCTTCTTTCGTAGCACATCCCAAATTTCGCCAAGAAATTAGCATTGTGTCCATAGTTAGTCAAACAGAGCCTTAACTGACGGCCCCAATAAACATCTGCGTTGTACGAACACAGGCACAAACAACTAGCTAACTCCAAGAAGCAGAGTCCTTCTCGAAAGCTAACAGGTTCTCAAGTAGTCAAAAAATTCCCTCCCGCCCCCACCCCATTTTAAGCAACCCGAATGTTCATTAGCTCATTCACAAAAGCCTACCACCTTTCCCTACCTTAGCCAGATCAATCCATTCCACGCCCCCTCCCGCTTCTTCAAGATCCATTTTAACATTATACTTCCATCTGCGCCTAGTTCTTCCAAGTGGCTCTTTCCCTCAGGTTTCACTACCAAAGCCCTGTATGCATCTCTCACATAGGCATAAGCTCAGTACAACAATTTAGAAACACGGCGACAATGCGAAAATAATGTCACAAGACACGCCCAAATGGTGAAGAGTTAATCTCGAAGGTAGAGAATATTTCGGCCGCCGCTAGTGCTGTCCGCAGCAAATGTCCGTCTCTTACTGCGGTAACCACCGATTTCGCCCATTGCCTACACAAAGAAAATACGAATTCACTGAACCCGAACTGGCCACAAATGGAAAACCAGGAATACTTAAAACATGCAATTGGCAAAATTTCTGTTGGCAAGATATTGCTATATTTAGTGTTTCCCAAACATTTTTTTTCCTGCGGATCGGTTTGATTTTCAAAAATCCCAACAATTTCCTAGGCCAAAAGGACAAGTGTTTTAAAAATTAAATGTAATGGAACACGTTTATGGTGCTATCAAATCAGAATACACTACAAATAAACGCACTGGAGTGTGGTCTAATGGAACCCACTTCGTTTGCTTGGACTGCGCTTTTACTGTGGTTCGGTTTACTTGCGAAACACAACTTTAGAAATTTCTTTGGGATCTCTTGTGGAAACCGTCATTCTACGTGCGATGTAATCAATAAAGGTTATTAGCAGCAGTTCACTTCAAAGTATTCCACAATAAAAGCAACTTCCTATTTCCCTTAAGGAGATAATATTACTTATTCCATCACTATAATAAAACTGAAATCCGTCACTGCAGAATGTCTCTGCGGATCCCCTGGAGGGCAGGTAGGGAATCACTCTTGTATTCGATCGATACAGTAAACAAGAAACGAAATACCGCCGCTAGTTGTAAGACAGAATTTATTCATTTGTGGTAAAATATATGCAAGATTCAGACAACTAGAAATAACGGGCTCATATAAATTCCGCCTCGAACCACTGGTTGAGAATAACGAAAGACTGAGAGGTTACTGTGTAAATATTAACAAAAATCATCCGAACAAATGTTCTGGCCTGGAACTTCCTTAAAGGCCCTACATAAAGTTAATAATAAACGCAGAGGGATAAAACAGCGACTAAACTCTAGCTTCCAGCTTTCTTCCAAGTTGTGGCAAAGTCTGGAGCAACTACTATGTTCAGTAACTCTTAAACAAAGTGGAACGCACACAGATGGTCACTGGCAACTCCACTAACTGATGGTTCATTCGGGAATCACTTTCCCGGACATTTGTGCTATCAAAAAATTCTCCGCCCTTCACGCAACCCAAAGGCACACTATCGTGCTCACAGGAGCCCACTGCCGTGCCCTGTTTAATAGTATTTTTAAGCCAGGGGTGTACACTTATTTTGGCTGGTGGGTCACAACGCCAGATTAGGTACGCATTCTTCAGGGTCACGAGCGTTTATCGGTGTGAAAGTCTCCATGCACAGTTCATATCTCCCTTTTGTTCAGCAATAAAAGCAAGGATACATGTTCATAACTAACACGATTCAAAACGCTGAACAACACCAAATTACAGATCTCACATCTGTTGGTAAATAACTGTCATACTCAATAATGAAAAGTAAATACGCTTACTAAAAAATTATGCCAACAACACACTTGCTGCATATTTCATGACACTAATTTTTAAGGAAGCCATCCCGTTGTGTTTATTACTAAACAAACCACACTTATTCAGCCTACACAGCATGGGTTTGTTTTAACTCGATTCGTTAACTTTACATGTGTGCAGCATGTTTCGGCGTGTACTTGGGCCGTCCTCAGGCATGTCCATACAAAAACCATACAATGGAAGAAGCAATAAAAATCTAAAGGGCCCCTTTTTACAGTCATTATTTTTATAATGTTGAAACATAAAATATACAATATAATATTATTATATCTTCCTGTGCAAAATCTTTTGTCTTCCACTCTGCTATCAAAAAAAAAAAAGATTAAGAATTACACAACTATAATTTTGTCCGTTGTTTTGTATGGGTGTAGAACTTGGTGGCTCACATTGAGGGAAGAACGTAGGCTGAGGGTGTTTGAGAATAGGGTGTGAGGAGAATATTTGTGCGTAACAGGGACGAGTTAACACGGAAGTGGAGAAAACTAAATAATGAGGAGCTTAATGATACGAACTCCTCATCAAATATTGTTCAGAGGATCAAATCGAGCTTTTTAAATGAGCGGGGCATTTAGCACGTACGGGGAAGAGGAGAGGCGCATAAAGGGTTTTAGTGGGGAAACCTGACGGAAAGAGACCACTTGGAAGACGCAGACGTAGATGGAAGAATAATGTTGAGATTGATCTTCAGGAAGTGGGATGGAGGGCATGGACTGGATTGATCTGGCTCAGAATAGGGACAGGTGGCGGGGTCTTGAGAATGTGGTAATGAACCTTCGCGTTCCATAAAATGCGGGGAATTTCTTGACTAGCTGAGAACCGGTTAGCTGGTCAAGAAGGACCTGCTCCATGGAGTAAGTAAAGTAAGTGCAAAAAGTATGAGACCTATGCAATTTAAGAATATGCATTTTTAATTATGTAGGTCCTATATTCTCAAACTGTGTATTTTTTGTTTAAACGTTATAAACATAAAGACTGTAAAAAATGGGCACTTTAGATTTTTATTGCGTCTTCCATTGCATGGTTTTTGTATTAACATGCCTGAGGACGGCCTAAGTACACGTCGAAACATGTTGCATAAATGTAAGTTTAACCAATTGAATTAAAACAGACCCGTGCTGTGTTAGACTGAATAAGTGTGGTTTGTTCATGACGCTACAGTTGTCGATCAAAACATGGGAAGTACAGAATCTGCATCACTTTGCACAGACCAGTACGCAGCGTACTCAATTCCTACCTCACGGATCACGAAACCCTCCGCTATAAACATCAATCAATTAACGCTGTTGGGGGGAAATAGTCGCTGTCGAAAGCCGTCATCCCTATTCAAAATAAGTACGAACACTGCGTGGAGTAGGTGCAGCTTTATTACTGTTACAGAAGGTACATGGCATTGAAATAGCTAATGATCATACTGACAGTGTACACGTGCGTGTATCAATAGAATAATATTGATGACTGCCGGTTTCCTGGTTGAAGCAATTTTTAATACTGCTCTCAGTTTTGAGTTGCCCGATTTCTTGTACAAAGAACTTGTGTTTGCACAGTTATGGCGGCCAAGATAACATAGCACAGCCCTTCACTGTAGAAACTCATAGCTACTGTGGAAGGAATAATCAAACGTCACTGGCCTCAGTTCGCCTGAAACCGCTCAATATTCAGATGATCGTGAAGTTCGGGCTGCAAGCCAGATTAACAAGCATCACATGAAGAAGGCGATGCAACAAACAAAATGACATTTTCTACCAATTTGAACCTTAGAAATGTAGTGGGTCGGTCAGGAAGTATTTTCGGGAGGAATCAGGCATATTGCCTGGCTTTGGCCCACTCAAACTCTGTCAGAGTTTAATGAACACTATTAAATTCAGCAACCTTAAATAGCCACCTAGTGTGAATTCAGAAATTCAGAATTACACTGTCATGTTTTACCAGATTCACTACACCTGACACTTTAATAAGTTCATAAACTAATTACAAACACGATCACACGAGAGCAAAACACAGAAAATGTCTAACAACGCAGCCATCATTTATTCTGCCTCGTATCGAAACAAGTTCCACTCATGTTGATATTCAAAAACTGGGAAATATTTTTAGCACACGTACGAAGGAAATCAATTCTGGTTAGAGGCTGCGTGGGGGTTAGAACGTAAACAACTTCGTAACATGCAATGGGGCATAGCTGTGCTGCTCCTCTATTTGTGTAGCCTACGCAGAGGAAAAGAAAATCCCGCGAACATAACGAGGGCAACATTCAGCAGTGCGTCACTGCATGTACAGCTTCTCACGAAAACATGCGGGAGCTCCAAACATAATTCACAAAACCGGCTCTCCCATTACATAAATTTCTATCCAACAAATCGATTACTATAATGTTCATAATTCTAGTACGTTTTAAAGCTGATCCCAGTGGCCGCGCGGTCTAAGATGTAGGTCTGCGGCCCCTCGCCTGCTGAGATTGTGTTCGAATCCCACCGGGGGCATGGAAGTCTGTCTCTTGTGTGTCGTGTGTTGTCAGGTAGAGGTCTCTGCGACGGACTAATCACCCGTCCAGAGGAGTCCTACTGTGGTGCGACGTTGTGTGTGATCTAGAAACCTCGTGAATGAGGAGGCCCTGGCCCACTGCGGACTGTAGCGCCAAATTAAAAAAAAAATGTTCGTTTTAATGACAAGTTTGTTTTAATGACGACATTATTACTCAAGCACTAAGTTTTCTGAGAATTACTGTTGTTTGTTATCATGAGGATCGCGAAATATATATACATATATATACACACACACACACACACACACACTGTGGGCAAAGTGAAGAGACTGTTAACCCAGCGACGGCAAAAAAAAAAAAGGTGAAGTACAGGGTCATCGAAAAAGATGGAAGGGATTTGAAACCGCTATAACTTAAAAAGTAGTAGACGGATTTACACGTTAAACCTTCGAACAAGAAATTGTAAGTAGGGTTATTTTTTATGCAAGACGGAGCTCCTCCCCATTTCAGTTGGTTTGTGATTGACGTTTTAAATGAGAGATTCCCTGGTGCCTGGATTGGAAGGGGTGGACCAATACCCTGGCCACATCGAAGCCCAGATCTCTCCACTTGATTTTTTCCTGTGGGGGTACATTACGAGCATTGTGTATGCTGAGAAGATAAGGAATATACAGCACCTGCAAGACAGGATCACATCAGCCATTGAAACTGTAACAAGAGACATGATTCAGAAAACGTGGCAGGAGATAGAATTTCGTTTGGACGTCTCCAGAGCTACAAACGGTACACATATTGAAATGTACTAAGGTAAGTCTAAAACTTTAAATTTTTCTGAACATTTTAAGACGCCAAACGTGTAAATCCGTCTAGTACTTTTTAAGTTATAGCGGTTTCAAATCCCGTCCATCTTTTTCGATGACCCTGTACTTTTCTATCTAACGCTCCCCGACGACTTCCGAAGGAGCAATGTTTTTTGGAAGGTTTTTAGGCTTCACCCGTTTGTTCTTCTGGTAATAACAGCACACAGATGAAGACGGAAGAGCGGTGGAATGATAATGACAGGGGAAATCCGAAGGACTCCCACTGCCACTTCAGACACCACAAAACTCGTACGGACTGGCCAGTGAATAAACCCAGGCCTCCGCAGTAAAGCCGACGAACCTCCTGAGCCTAATCTAACTTACATGTAAAGGTTCGATTCCCACCTCACAGTAAACACCAGTCTCCATCATAACACCAATATGCAACACATACACAGTATACGTACACTGTTTGTGACAAAAGTCACAGCATATGATACATGTAGTTAGCGATGTGATTATGAAATAAGGTGCAAATTACACTTTGCCAACGCAGGTGCTCAGTGTGTGGTTTTAAAGCCATTGTAACACCACATCATGTGAAGTGCTATGATGCATTCGGTGAGTGTGCGCAGTGAACACTAAGAATGAACTCTTACGGAGTAAGTTTGTTTATAAGGAGCCTCACCTTTCATATATGACGAACATTTCATCCCACAATTGCTTTGCAGTTTAATTTCCAAATCAAAGCGACGAACTAGCAGTAAAATGCAAAAGCTACAACACAACGTACAGTTTTCGTATTTATCAGCTGTTTGCTGAATTACTTTTTTTCAGGACTCAGTCTCAACTTCTGTTATTAGTTACCATAATTTAATACAATTTGGAAAATGTGAAATATCGTCATTAAATGGCGTCAAACGGTATTTCCTTGGGCGACGGTATTCAATGCAGTGGTTTCTACTTGTTTCAAGACATCATTCAGAAGGAACTCAGTAGAATAATTACAAATCACAGGAGAAACACGACTGTGTTTGGAATTCGAACCGTCATCGTCTGAACACAATTCACAGGAATTACCACAGCGCAGCTGACGCCTTTCATAATTAGTTGTAGGGACTGCATGGTGGCAAGCATTTGCAACATATTTACGAATAAATGTGTTACACATAGGAAATACTAGGACTCGAAACTTGGTTATTAAATCCTCTATTGGGCGATTTTACATCACCACGAAAAAACGGGTCAGGAACACCCATTTTCTTAATGCGCTCTATTAAATTAGTATTCCGTCACTTTTATGCAGGTTATTTATAATTATGTACCCGAAATATAATATGTTGCTAGAATATACTGTGCAGCTGTTCAGTAGGTACAATTTATGGTGCATGTAATGTTATTTCCCATGACAACACGTTTGGCTACTCTAACTCTGCAATGCCCACTATGGCTGTTTTCTACAGCTCCATGTTGTGCTTTCCAATTATGTCGTTCAGACATTTTATAAATGACTTTGGGAAGGTTACACTTGCCGCTTTTATTACTGGTATCACTTTTGTTTTTTACATTCCACATTCGCTGTTATATTTTAAAAATCTTCGGCTTCCTTCTTGACCACTTTTCTTTCTCTTGAAATTGCAACATCTGTTAACATACTTCTTCCTTTTTCCTTAACGGATCATGACGTCCGAGTCTACTGCTGGGGTTGATTCTGTCGGTTTGCACTTGTTGATTCCATAATATGGTTACTGTAGTCTTATCACTCTTTTGTACTGATTCTGGTACATTACCACACAAGTGTTCCTTGCTTCATTTCACCCCTATTTCCCTGCGTATGTTAAAGTACAGTTGATGGCGCTTTATAAGTAAACCGCTCATTTTGCCAGCACTAGGCACACAGGTACGATGTGGTTATAATGTTGACGTAGTTTGCATTTGCTGGTTGTTATTATTATTATTATTATTATTATCATCATCATCATCATCATCTCCTTTATGCAGGGTATTTATACTTACATTCCTGAGATAAACTATGTCCCTAGGGAATACAGTGTTGCAGCTGTTCTGTTGTTACTATTCATGGTGCTTATATCGTTAGTTTCAGTCTTGAATCTATTGTACTTTTGCATTAGTACTTTCCGAAGTATGTGTGCAGAGCTCAATATGACTGTTTTCTGGAGTTTCTTGACTTCATGTTTTCCTGATATGTAGCTCACGTATTTTCTAAATGACTTTGAAATAGTCCCAGTCGCCCCTATTATTACTGGTATCACCTTTGTTTTTACATTCCACATGGGCTGTACTTCTATTGTAAGATCTTTATACGTGTTTTATAATCTTCTCGGCTTCCTTTTTAATCACATTTCTGTCTCCTGAGATTGCAACGTTTATTATTATCATTATCATCATCACCATCATTTTCATTATCAGTAACTCCAAAAAATGTAACGTTTTTTCCCCCGAGCGACCTGAAACTGCCGAAAGAAGCCCCACACCTTCTAATTACGGTGCTCGAATGTTCATCCTCAGCGTTGTTACACATTCCACCAGTTCCCACAGGTCTATATCAACAAGCTCAAAGCGCGAGTCCCTTCCGAACATTTTCGTTGCCTATATTCTTTAAACAAAAGGGCCCTACAACAGGAGGTTAAGAAGTCGGCTTAGGAAGCATAACAGCTCGAGGGAGATGTCGAGAAAATCGATCCACAGGACTTCTTTCTGCAGCCTAAGTATGGTATATTTCATGGAAATTAAACATTGCAGATTTATTAACAAGTCCCGATAGATAAACAATTTAATGTCTGCCAGGACTCTGGTTTACTTACTCACACGTATTCCTTCAAAAGTATCGTTCTGAAAGGTGAGCGTCCATATAAACATGCTACTGAAAACAACGTCTTCCCTTACCCTCAAGATCTGCCTTTAGGTAAAGCCGCCCCATCGGACTTAAGTTGGCTCGTGTCTCTGACACAAGACACTCTGTAGGGGATAAAAAGACACATGTAATTATACAGGATCACCAACCTCCTGTACGATTGATTTCAACGCAGTAACGGTGTAAAATACGGATGAAGACTCCGTCGATCGCCATCAATCTTGATTTGACGGAACTCCAAGTAACCAGACACTGCAGTCACTGTCACGTTTACTTAAGTTTTCTTAGCCGCTAAGCAGTGTCGGAAGGCATATGAAATAAATTTACAGTGAATCAAAAATTTTCTGTGCTTCTTTCATCAGGGACTGATAGAGCCGGCGATAAGTGCTAATATTCACGGAAGGAATGTGTCGGGATAGCTCAGTCGGTATAGCGATTCGCTACGGGCTGGACAGTCCGGGGATCAGTCCTGGTGGAGGGGAGATTTTCTGCACCCGTCCAGACCGGCCCTGGGGCCCACCCAGCCTCCTATACGATCGGTACCGGGTCTTTCCAAGGGGTAAAGCGGACGGGGCGTGGCCTTGACCACCCACCCGCATCTAGCGTCGAGGTTAAAGAAAGCGTAGAGCAATACCTCTACTTCCACTCTGGTACTTCGTAGCCAGTTAAAGGGTGAATTTTACCTTTATGTTTTTACACAGCACATACTGTACAGGGCCAGCATAGGGACAGTGCGGTGCTACGAAGTATAAGACACTGCCTGACTCCTCCCAATGTGGTAAAGCTTCCAGATACAGAGACTAGACTCCGACAGCACATGTTATTGTACAGTGTTGTAAACATCTTACAATCCCTTACGTGGGGGGGGGGCAATTACGGATTTTCTGCAAAATAAACACTGTAACTTTTCGTTAACTATTATTGTTTGTACAATAGAACTACACGGTGAAATGCGGCACCGTAAGACACTTGCATCACCCTTCACCTCAGTCCTGACTACGACGGCACAGTAGACACGACTGGCCGCCCAACCCTATCCTCCAGCTATTACAGCTTCAAATCAAATGTAATCAGACTGTAAAATGTAGGTTTAATTATTTCTTTTTTATTTTAATCGAAGACATCCCGTTGTTTTTCAAGTCTCACAACAAAACAAATAATTTATTACGTCAAGAACACAACAGTATTATACAATTATTGTTATTTGTTATGACAACATGGCAACGTTCTTAAGTATTATGTAAGAACGGTGGCCTGAAGATGCTCTAAAGAAAGACCGAAACAGGTTGCCACAACAAAATACCGATAATTGTATAATATTGTTGTGTTTTTGGCGTAATAAACTATTTGCTTTATTTATGTCATACAACACTCTCAGTACTTGCATAAAGACATATAACACCGTGAAGCTAAATTTAGAACCCCCAATACTTAAATGAAATAATTGAAATAAGAATATTCAAAGTCCTGATTTTTACAGCAGCCTACACAGAGTTCTAAATTATTTAGCATATGCACTAGACAACACGCCGGTCCCAGTGGCCGCGCGGTCTAAGTCGTAGGTCTGCGGCCACTCGCCTGCTGAGATTGTGGGTTCGAATCCCACCAGGCGCATGGATGTCTGTTGTGCGTGTTGTGTGTTGTCAGGTAGAGGTCTCTGCGAAGAGCTGATCATTCGTCCAGAAGAGTCCTACCGACTGTGGTGCGTCGGTGTGTGTGATCTAGAAACCTCGTGAATGAGGAAGCCATGGCCCACTTGGGGCTGTTGGGCCAGAAGTAGAAAAAGAAGGGGGGGGGGGAACAAGACAGAACATGAATAAGCAGGTTATATAACCCATCACTTCTGAAAACCAAACAGTACATAACAAGAACAGTCACTAAGGACAAACATAAAACACAGTAGGCTGCCGCAGCTCCCTCCCTCTCGCCGCCAGTTACTGCAGATGTGCCGGACTGTGGGTACACCTACCAGCTCACTGGGTGTCAGTAGACAGAACCAAGCGTTCTGGTAACTTCGTTACATGAAACAGCGGAGTTCAGAAAGCGAACAGAGTGGCGCACATGCCTTCTTACTAATGCACAGTACGCGTAATGCTACACTGCAATAAACACTGCACAGTTAAGCATCCGCTAGTTATACAAACAAGGCAATCCACAGCCCAATATTTCTGGAACCTAGAATTTTGAGACTGTACTAGTAAAAGCACCAGCGAGTTATAAAATAATTTCGTTAACATACGGCACCACTTACTAACACATTTATATTGTAATGACGATCCATAACAGTCATCTTCTATTATCCATTCCATCTCTCTTTCCTTCTTTCTTTTCTTAATCTCACCTCCTTATACCTACGTACTGTATGTGTAGACTGCTAATGTTGCATCTGATCACACACACACACACTCGGTAGGAATCCTCCGGACGTGAGATCGGCCCTTCGCAGAGACCTGTACCTGACAATACACAACACTCACAACAGACAGACGTCCATGCTCCCGTCTGGACTCGAACCCGCGATCTCAGCATGTCAGGAGCAGCAGACCCACGCGATAGACCGCGCGGCCATCAAGATCGGCCAAACGTATAATCGCAAAGCAAAAATATTCGCCCACATCCATTTGTTCTTGTTCATTTATCAGTTGGTTACGTTGTTACTGCATACGTGACCGTCAAATAATGTCACATTTGTGGTTCTCATGAGAGGGACAACGGGATATGAGGCGGGGTAGTCTACCGCGATGACTCAGGCAGCAACTTACTCCGAAACGTCTGTGTGTGTCTATCAGACTACACGGCGTCACATCCCCAAAAGGCAAGTTACCTTCAATCAATCGTCACATTGCACCACGCTTCCTCGCCTTCAGCAACAACCGCACAGCGTGACGTGTCCACAAGAAACAGCGTTCTGATATCCTGCAGCGAAACACGTGAGGTCTGGGGCCTGGACTCATTGTCACAAAGCTCCAAAATAATTCCCTTAATCCGGTAAAACAATCTGCTAAGGGTACGAACACTCTACAGAACGACCGCCTTTGTGGTCCTCTAACCCCCCCCCCCCCTGCCCGGCCACCCCCACCAACGAAATGGCATTCACGAGCACTTCGCTGCAGGCACGGCTTTCCTGGCCGCCAACGTCTGCAACACACTGCAACAGCACGGCCACAGGGGACACAAGGGACACAAGGTAACTCTAATTTCAAACACTCCGATCAATGACGCAATCGCCGAACTGCTGATCCACTTGTAATCCAACACAGACTTCTGTTTTGCTGCTAACAGCAAACCACTGAGCCCACGGTCTACACGCGGCTAACATCACAATCTACAGAAGGTCTAATAAGTCAGTACATTTTTTCCACTGGAGAAAACACACAATCCAAACGCCTTGTTAACTGTGCATGCCTCAATGCCCTTGCCCTTTATTTAATGCAGATACAAATATAGCGTTGCGAAGCAAATCGAACCATATACAACAATAAAAAATGTTCTTCCTTGTCCCTGGTTAAATGTTCATTGGGCAAAAAAAAAAAAGTTACACGCAATTTACATCCGTATTTTCTGCCCTGATACTACTTTCTCTACGATGGACCCCTTTAAAGGAATTTACAGTACACGTAGCAGGTTACATTTAGGGCCTTCAATTTACTCGTAAACCCCAAGATTTAAGTCACCTCAATCACCTTTGCTGTAGGTATGTAATTTTATCGAAATTACTTCAGAAATTTCACGGACTAAACATGCGAATAAAGGAGTTATTACCTCACATTTTGCGTTCAATTTGTACAATTCGTGAACATTTATAGGCCTACATACTTTGAAAATAACCTGACCAGTCCCCATACGTCTACGAGTATACCCTACAAACAATACGCCATTCTACACGCAGACAGCCAACTTCCATTCACTTCCTCTTCCTTTTAGGTAAATGTCTCTGAAAGGTCGCTCACACCCTAAAGGTGGCTCCCTTTCATCTTTTCCGATTTTATGATCTAGCAACAGAAACCCTTCCTCAGACAATGTTCACATTCTAGAACTCTGAGCAGCACTGAACGCCATCAAAAAGTTTTAATACAATAATTCCGACACGTGATTTGATTGTTCAACTAATTATGAGTTACAATCAAAATCTACGACTACATAAGTTCCTCAAGTTCTGAGTGAAAAGTTTTACTTCATGCACGATCTCAGAGAGAAATAAGCGAAAACGACCTCGCCCGCTCCCTTCCCATGTCCCGAAAACTAATAACAATTTATATAACTAGGAGCCGTCTTCCTTTTATTCTGACAGCACCAACACAGACCATGGCTGACACCCAAGATAAAACGGAAGCTCTATCCTAACGTAAACTATAAACAGTGGAACAGGCATTCGCCGGCAATACAAAATCGAATAATCCAAATAGGTTACTGCGGCGTCTCATTCCACACCATCCTGAATTTCAGATTATTTAACTATTAGTAGTTTCTTTCGTTTTGAAAGCCTTATGCAGCGATATTAATTAGGTGTGACATATTTATCGATGATGTCAGTAGCACAGGATGATTAATAAGTAAGAACTGTGAAACGTGAACGTAGAGGACGTGACGGCAAGAAGTAACGGAACAATTCACGAAAACCTTGAAAACTTCAAGCTTGCTGGTATCCGAGCCAAGTCCTGAAGCTGTGACTTCCCGCATACTATGCATGATTGCTTCTTCACCACGACTCGAAATCTTACGCTTCTGCCTACCAGGCATATGTGCTGCCACCACACCACGCAGCACTCGACTATGGCGATCGGTGCTGCAATCTCGTGGCAGAAATGACAACTAATCACCTCGAGTTACATCGCTTATTAGATGCAAGTCGAGCAATGGACTATATCCAAGACAATATTCCTATAAACGTGTCATTTGGGGAAACAATGAAGGTTATAAATACAAGACAGGGCGGGAAGAATGGGTGGGGGACGTGGCTTGCGAGGTGGGGAAGAGACGTACTGGGTTTGGTGGGAAAACCTGACGGAAAGAAGATCACTTGCAAGACCTGGGTGTACATGGGACAGTAATATCATCTTGCCGTCGGGCCACGCAGAAATGCGTGATTGCTATCCCATGTGTTGTTGACGGGTCACGCATATATGAGTTTTCTTACACGACGTGCTGCACATGCGTTTCTCATCGTGTTTGGCTCACTTATTGTTTCAAGGTTATCGACAGCTTGATGCAGGATGCTTGGGTCTCAAGTTACAAATAAACAGACTGCTCCTGACACCCTATTTTTAGAACCATTAGACAGCAACAAAAGGAACACTCATTCAGATACTCTCTCTGTTTTCCAGCAATTGCAATCATGGCTTTGCGTACGAATGTTCTGCAAGAGGCCGCTATTTTGTGCGAGTTATATGCCGATACGCATTCCGATGTCATTGATTATAGTGATAATGAAAGTTCACACAGTGACAGTGCCTAGTTCACGTAAACAATTGCGATCTTCTATCGTAGTTGTTACTAGTGACAGTGAAACAAGCACAATACAGGAAGAATGTAGTGAACCGGAGAACTCTGATGATATAACAAGTGACGTGTGGTGTAAAACGGATTAAAAAAACAAGCAATGAGCCTTTCCTTGGAACCACAGGTCTGAATATAGTAATTGATAACCCTGAGTCTGTTGTTGAAGTCGTGAGTGGTGACGATCTTATACTGTTACTTACTGAACAGTCTACCCTTTACCATAGTCAAAATGCCGAAAAATGGAAAGTCTCGCCTGCAACAATGAAGTGGTCCAATAGCACACCTGAAGAAATGAGAAAGTTTTTGGGACTAATAATTTTGATGGGACGTCAGAAAGGAAAATATAAGAGACTACTGGTCCACTGACCCCACAATTTCCACGCCCATTTTTCCTCACGCTATGAGTAGGAACCGTTTTGAATCCATTTGGCAGACCTGGCATTTTAGTGACAACAGCCAGCAAATACAGCATTCAGGGCGGCTATTCAAAATTTGGCCCGTGTATGAATATTTTGTACAGAATTGTAGGTCAGTATACAGCCCAAAACAAGAACTGTAACTTGATGAAGCCATGATCCCATGGCGGGGTCGCCTGAAATTTAGGACATACAATCCAGGGAAAATAACAAAATATGGGGTGCTGGTGAGAATGGTGTGTGAGGCGGTATTGGGTTATATCTGCAACATGGAGATATACTCAGTTGACGGAAAGAAGTTGGAGGACCTATAGACAGAAACTTAAGCCAAAATCGTCACGTCTATCAAGATAATTATTATAACAGCGTGAGATTAGCTCAAACAGTGCTAGACAGAAACCTGAGAGTCTGCGGTACTATGAGGGATAACAGGGACATTCCACGTGACCTGGAAGAGGACGGCAAGCACTTGAAGAAAGGACAGTCAGCGTTCCGGAGAAAATGTGACGTAATGGTGCAAGTGTGGAAGGACAAAACACTTGTGCGAATGATAGGTACGATCCATGACGCAACAATTGTAAACACAGGGCGGAAAGACAGGAAAACAAATATGGAAATAAAGAAGCCTTATGCTGTTGTCCCAGTACAATAAATTCCTGAAGGGCGTAGAGAGGGCAGACAAGTACCTCAGTTATTACTCAGTTCTGAGGAAAACTGTAAAATAGTCGGAAAAAAAGTGGTACTGTATCTGCTAAACTGTGCTCTCTTCAACGCATTTTTTGTGTACAGGACACTAAATACAAACAAAAAAGTAAAGTACAAGAACTTCCTGCACGAGGTAGGAAGGTCCTGGATATCAGAAGTCAAGAATCGAAGTGAGTCCAATTCTGATGACCTTCAATTGCCAGAGAAGCAAACAACTCCAAGGGGGCCTAAACAGGAACCGCCAGGCAGATTTCAGAATACACAAACTTTTAAAAATTGTTGATGGTGGGGAGGGAAAAGGGAAGTACCCAGCAAGACGGTGTAAAGTGTGTGCTGCACATAAGAAGCAGAGTGAAACTAGATACGTTTGTAAATTCTGCGTTGTTCCATTTCACAAACGGTCTTGTTTTGAGAGATACCATTCATTGACGAACTACTAGACTATCTACATGCAGTTTCTGCAGTCTGGGGCTCAGAAGCATAATTTACAGTGTCAAAACGTAAGTAAGAATATGTTATGGGGTTGAACATTCAAAGTGTTTAACACGTAAGGGGAACTGGGGGTATTTAATTAAAGGGCCATCTGGTCAGCAATATGATATGAAAATAGACCTTAATGAGATATCATACAGGGGTGGCTGGGTTCATCTATCTCAGACTAGGGGCAGGAATCACGGATATCAATACCTGCCGGTTGCACAAAATGCTGAGAATTTTTTGGCTAGGTGGCGGTCTATTGGCCTAATACGTAGCACTGCTCAATCGAGTCAGGCGACGGAAGGACAGGAATGAACCGCTCTGCCACTAGAAACGTGACCTAAAAATGTCGTCGACAGTACGACACAGATGCATCGATTATGGGTGTATTAATATGCCAGGTGCTTTCCTGTAGTTACTTTATAAGCCATAAAACTCAGAGAAACAATAGTCTGTCAGAAGAACGAAGCAAATCCCAGTGTGCATGATGCCTATAAATGTTTGTTAGACTCAAAGCCTCCCCACACATGCTGCATGCATTTCAACATCTAACGCAGGAACTTCTCGTAAACAACTTCCGCAGTCAATTTATTTTGTTTGGAACATCAGTTACTGGCGGCGAACTGCTGCATCCAGTACCGCGCACAATATTTCATTAATACACACAATCATTTATACCAGTTACGAAATGCACAAGGCTAAGGTTGTTGATTATACCATCCACGCGTACCTGAGGAACTAAATTAACACCAGAATTCCACCGGCAAATCCGATACCTGTATAATAAACACGGTACATACATTAAGTCTACTCATCTGAATTTTTAAACCAGGTTGCGATTTCAAGGTCTACGACTCTTTTCAGTAACAAAACAAGTATGGAATATGGTCAACGGCTCACTGCGGATCCCCGCGTTCAATCCCAGGCTAGCTCGTGTGGGATTGGTGGTGGACAAACTGGCATTGGAACAAGTTTTTCTCCGAGTACTTCGGCTTTCCTCTGTCAGCTATCACTCCACCAATGCTCCTTTTTTTTATGGCTCCACAGACCCTAGTGTGCCAGGGCCTCGTCCGTATTGAGGATTCACGATTACACTCAGACACACCACACTCGGTATGTCTCTTCTGGACGAGCTATCAGCCCGACGCAGAGACCTCTGACAACACACAACACTCACAACAGACGAACATTCTTACCTCGACATGTTTCGGGTACACACGCCCATCATCAGGAGCATTAGATGTTGAGTCGCAGCATATGGTTTTCTGCACCGAGTTTCTGGATGGGTGGTGGTCTTGAGAGCCGCTGCGTAGGTCGTGTGTGCGGTGCGGATGGTGCCATGCTGCAACTCAACATCTAATGCTCCTGATGATGGGCGCATGTACCCAAAACATGCCGGACTAAGAATATATCAATAAAATTACCTTGTTGCATCAAGTTGGCATTCCACATTATTTCATGAGGAAGATGCACGGTCAAACAACCCACAAAATACATTCATCCTCCAGCGGGATTCGAACCCAGGTCCACGTTATAGACCCCGTGACCTCTGGGATCGGCTACCAATGGTACACAGCCATTCATTAATCTGTCACTGACGCTCTACGACCTTAGCGACTGACAGCGTCGTTAATGTGGCAGAGGAATATGGAGTTTCGTTCAGATCGGTGCGGTCGAAGGCATTCAACACTTCAGGTGATAAATATACGCATACCTTCAATTTCGACATTTATGGGCCCATTTAACTTAAAATACGTAGAAAGTTTGGCAATGAATGTCATTCACGAATTTCTTCTAGCTTCTTCGCGCTCGCAAGGTCACTCAAACAGTAAAGCTTACTTTTAGATGTAAAGTCCGTGGCTTGAATCTCAGCTGGATTCAGCGAATGCCGGGACAGACCCTTGAAACGGGTCATGCCTGCTACCTTCCGATTACACTCAAGATCTCCGACGATGCATTCTTAAGAATTTCACTTACTGTTTATTCAATGACGCTGCGAGCTCAGACAGCACAGCACTGAATGGAAGGACGATTGCTGGACAGTCCAATAAATTGGAAGATATAAGGCAAGAGGCTCTAATACCCTAATTTGAGGTAGTAGCACCATACTTGTACGACGGGGCTGAGAAAACATGGGAATACCCTCGGGCATAACAACCGGTGTACGGTCTGAGACATGAATCCAGAACCTCCAAAACAACAAGTAGGAGAGCCACTGACTCGAACGCTACGTTCAACAGAATTATAACAAACTTACCGGAACAATGCGGAAATGAAGTTACCATGACAGGGTACATATTTCGTCGGAAGACATAATGGACTGGATGTTCACGAACTGTAGACAGAATTTAATTAATTCTACTCCTAAACGCGATTCAAAATTGGTTGTCGTGTCTCATTTCAAAAAATATTTAAGAGGTTATTAATTTAGGGTTCATATTAAATTTGAATTACAAATACCGGGGTGTGCTATAATACCTCTAGGTGTGTGCATTTCTACTGTACTGTCATGAAGGGGGGAAGGTTTGAAACTGTCTCAGACCCCGAAAGTACAAACACAGCTTTCTAGTGGTCAAAACGCAGTGGCGTAAAGACACTGTCCAGCTCTCACGCCAGTCACTTTACCGACTGAGCTATCCTGATCTATCCTTGCTCACATAAAAGTAAACTTATCGATGAAAGTTGAGTCCATTCTGCACGCCTCATAACGTACATAGTTCTTGTATAATCACATTACAAGTTACTGAAGTAAAATAGCGATATGGAATGGGTGGAAATTAGCTGGCCGCGTGCTTGTGGAAGTGAAGCTACCAAAACAACAACAACACATGCAAACACATCAAAACTGCACACCCCATACTTAATTATCAATGTGTTTGTTTTCCTTACGCGTAGTTAACATACAAACGAACATGTTCAATGGTGCACATCATAGACAAGGAAGAATAACAAAGTCAAGAAACTACATACAAATATTTTGATAAAACTCATTAAGAGATACAAGCAATTAAAAACATTTCGAGACTGAACACACTAGGGCTCAGTTCACGTCATTCTGCATCTAAACAAAAAATGACTGAATTATGCTCAGCCGTGCGCCAGTCTACTGAAGTCTGCGTTCAACCCTGAAGTACTGAGCACACAGCGACATTTAATTAGCACACAAACTAATGCACATACATAAAATGTTTTATATTAAAACATTTAAAATGACGAGATAAGAAGAAGAGTACATAGAAACAAAGACATTATGGACACAATCAACATGAAAAGACTCATATGGTATGGACACGTCCAAAGAATGCCCGAAGAACGGTGGCCCAAAAGGATG
>Ga0123354_10003040_pt1 | contig 22877 bp, 12 predicted proteins | sample TergutLab28metaG_2_FD_97872 | JGI IMG/M metagenome (GOLD analysis project Ga0123354, IMG submission 97872) | Labiotermes labralis P4 segment gut microbial communities from Petit-Saut dam, French Guiana - Lab288 P4 | ecosystem: Host-associated > Arthropoda: Insects > Digestive system > Gut ... | reverse complement strand
TCTGAATTCGTCCTGCATTCTGATCTCGAGATATGACCATGTACTTAGTTTTATCAGCACTTACTTCCAGTCCAATCTCCCTAGTAGCAGCTACTAAAGCTTCTGCATTTTCCTTTAGAGTATGTAGGTTTTGTTTATTTTATTCCTTCGTTATACGTTAGTTGATGTGAAATATCCATTCCACTTATTTGTGGCCGCTTTATTGTCACAGTACTAATTTCTGCATTAAGCTGCTTTAAGCATGCTTTCAGTGTTATCACGTACGTAAGGTCTACTGGTTTGTTGTCCTACGCATTAAATTGCATAATTAAAAAAATCTGAGTATCTACAATCATCATCATCGGTTCAGGAACAAGTAGAAAATATACTGATCAGGAGAAAGTGTGTCCCTTCAAACAGGAAATTTAACGACCTTTTCCCAAGGGCAAACGCCTACAGAATTATGCCTGGTAGCAGTAACGTTAACAGTGTCAGTTGCAGTAACATTAGTAGTGTCAGTGGCAGTAACATTAATGATGTCAGTGGCAGTAACACTAATAGTGTCAGTAACAATAACATTAATAATGTGAGTAGCAGTAACATTAATATTGTCAGTGTCACGAGCAGTAACATAATTAGTGCCAGTGGCAGTAACAATAATAATGTCAGTGGCAGTAACACTAATAGTGTCAGTAACAATAACATTAATATTGTGAACAGCAGTAACATTAATATTGTCAGTGTCAGGGGCAGTAACATAATTAGTGTCAGTGGCAGTAACAGTAATAATGTCAGTGGCACTAACAATAATAATGTCAGTGGCAGTAACAATAAGGTAAAATAAGTTTAATTTAACAAGTTTTGCTAAAGCTGTTTGGTCTAATGGCTAAAAGCAACCAAACGTATCAGTGACAGAAATATGGTTTCATCTGCCAGTATTAAGAAATGTCAGTTCCAATTAAGGGAAGTCAGAACATTCTCAGTCAGGACAGAAGGCACGACCGTTGAAATCAGGAACAGAGACTTAAGCATATGATGTAGGGCACCTCATCACTTCGCATCAGTATTAGGTGTCTTATAGATCTGCATAAAATGAGGAACAAAAATGTCAGTCCAGAATGATTAAAGACCCTTTGGAGACCGACTGAAAGAGAGACAGGGACCTGAAAATAGCAGCAGAATAAGCAATTGATAAGATCACAGGAGAAGAAAGAGTCACTTTACTGCGAGTTGGAAACATAAAGCAACCACTTTATTAGAGAGTTTCCAGGCTCTGCCCTCTCTTTCTTCTGGCAAAAGCGATATTGAAATAGGGAATTCAGAATTGTGAGAAATATTGTTTTGAAATAAGGGTGGTGGAATTTTGATCTAATGGCTAAGGCTAAAGCGCGTTATTGGGGGGCAAAAAAATATAGCTTGGTGATATTGAAAGTCAGGGAATTAATTTTGATTGGGAGGCTGCATAAGAAACCTGTAGTATCAACAGAGAGAATTCCTGTGGTGTCAACGGAGCTTTTGTGATGCTACACACTTCATTGACAATGCAAACGAAGAGCTGAAAAGGGTTGCACAAAATGAATTCCAGGAAAGTTTCCAGCACCTTTACTCTCGCTAGCAGAAATTTGCAGTTGCCCAAGGAGATTATTTTGAAAGACACGTAGCTTCAATTATTGTGCTGTTGTGTATTTCGCAGAAATGAAGTGATTACAGGAAGGTTTTGAGGCCTCAAGTATCTCTTCACAGTATTTTACACACTTGTTGAGGGAATTTAATATATTTGAGAGAGGGAATTGTCTTGAGGACAGAAAGGTTCTCTGATGACAAATTATATCTGAGTTTCGTTTGTCATAACTTACAGTATTCTGAGCTGACACTGGAACTGCTCCGAATACGCTGCTGAGAATAATGGGCAGAGATACCATCAGAATGCCCATGGTACTGTACAATCTGCTTCCTTATGTACAGAACAGTAGAATAAGATTCACATTCCACTGTGAAAAGAGCTGTCACTGAGCAGATAAAATCACGAAACTGATCGCCTTCCGTTGTTTGTAAATTTATCGTTCAACGACAATAGATCATTTACGTTGCACTATACAATCTCTTTAAATTGATATGTGGGTTTAGGAGCTGAGTTTCATTCCACAGTCTTCTTCATTTATTATATACGTTCGTGTCTTGATTTCCGTGAAACTATCACCTTTATTTTCAAATTTTACGCTTGTGTCAGCAGAGATTTAATTTTTATAAGTCCATAAATTCCTGAGGGTCAGCCCTTCCATTCTGCGAACTCATGCATAATCACAATTTACATTCTACATTGTGTCCATAGGCAGGGTTCAGATTGAGGTCCTTTGTGCGTGTACCTTCAGCAATTCCTGGAAACTGAACACATATCCCATCATTACACTCTTCTGTTACAGTAAAGAAGTTGTTACTCCCAAGGTCCGATCACTTTGTCGAAGTGGTGTGTGAAAAGAGGGACCCTTCCCACCGACGAGTGGAAATTCAGAAATATTTTTTTCTCTCATGTATTAAAGAACACAAGAACGATTCCTGATTTTTGTTGCAAAAATACTTCGCAAGTATGTAAAATAAACATGTAATTTTGTTTCTAAATTGGAATGTAAAATAAATAATTTCTCTAAAGTTGTGACTCCATTTCACAAAAGATGTATGAGCTGAGACTATATATTTCATAAATGTATGTTTGCCGCATCCTAAAATTAGGCACGTCAATGATATTAGTATCAGAGCCATTCGAGTTAGAACCATTAAAATATCTGCATTTGACATTTTCTAATATACAGTACAAATGTTTATCATATTACAGGCAAAGGAAAATTTATCCCTATGCGCGTCTTATACAGTAGTATATAATAATAATGAGTAATATTTCTTGAGTTATTTGACGACGATTTTTCAATTATTTTTGATTTTCGAATTATTTTTGTGTGAAGAAAAATCGAATAAAAAAGTTTCTAAATATAGTTCTATTTTAAAATAGCCTCTATCATTCTAAAATATTACTTTAAGACAAGATTATATTGGCAATTTTTATGCAATATTTTCTCAAATATACATCGAATTAGGGACCGAACTTTAAAAACAGACGGACAGCGAAACCCGTCAGAAGCAAGCTTATAACGCTAGACGCACAAATATATCGACATGGAAATAGTGAGTACGTGACATTGAGTTAAACGTAAGCAACTTCTTTATGACGGATCTGAAGGCTGCAACAGTGTAGAAAACTTCACAAGTCACTAATTAACCCATCAAGAGAACTACCACATCCAGTTACTAGAAGGCTTGTACAAATTCTCACAAATAAAATGACACAATTATTTCAAAATTAGGAAGAAAGAAAATTAAGAAAACGAATTCAGGTGAGTCACAGAAATCACAAAATATATCACGTAGCAAAGTGCTACCATTAAAAACGCACGCCAGAACAAGCGAAAGTGTTTCATAGGAAGCAAATCACATTTCTTAGTCCTCTTGGTATTAATGCATCTGGCGACAAAACTGAATACACTCCAGTGATGATATTTCTGAACATCACACCACGAAGAATCAACACTATTACACACGTGCTATTATTTGCTCTTAAGCAGGGACGAAACACGTTTTTCCAGCCTGTCTGTTCTGTTTGTCGACTTCTGTTTTTGCAGCAGGACGCAGCGAAATACCACAACCGAAAGTGTTGAACCTGGAACTGGTCATACGTAGATCCTGTGTGACTGCGCTGGCATGGATAGCGCAGTCACTAGCATATGCAACGACTATTTGAAGTCACGTGACATACCTACGTGTTTACCTGTACAATCGCTTGTCGTTTAATTGCGAGCCGATAGACATGTTCTAGCTGAAGTCTACTGGTCTGACGTCACACCAAGGCCACTCTTGCTTTTTGTTCGCAAAATATGAGTTCGTTAGTGTTTTCGGTCCGTGACTGCGATCCTTCACACCCGACAGCCTGCATGCCCGTGAGATATTTCATTGCACCAGCACCAGTAGGCCAGGTTTTTCTGCCGTTCTTGGTAACCAGGGTCAATCACATTAAGAATGTCAGATGTGCTGGGATGTGACTGCTTGATGCTTGAAAACGAAAGCACCAAGTTTCTCCAGAATGTCGGGTATCACTCACCCAACGACAAGGATTCGTATCCCAGAAGTTCTGAATATTCAGCTATACCTCTATGAGAACCTCGATCCCCGAAACTACACACAGGTAAAAATGTCAGAACAGGCCCAATTTTCTTCTTATCTTTATCTCTGCAAGGATTTGCTTTCTTCAATTTAAACTCTGTTCTCCTCTACTGGACTTCTTCCAATACTGCAAATTCGAGAGTGGACTTAGATTTTCGCTTATGTAGAGGTATCGCTTATTATTATATTATTCCTTCTCCCCCTCTTCTTTCTCCTCTTTCTACTCCTTGTGGTGATCAGTATGCTACATCATTCGGTAACCATCCCTCCTCCTTATATCCTGCCCGTTCCGATATTTTAGAAGCAGATCTGCAACAACCTAGACCCACCGTATCACAATGTAATAATAGTGTGCCTACTAATCAGTATAAAGAGCACAATGGCCATAAGCACCCAGCGTCTGATCGTGAAGAAAAGTGTAAGCTGTAATATGTCAATAAAAAACTGACATGTAAATAAACAAATAACATGTTAATACAAATGGTATTAATGTGAAAAAGGAAATTATATTAAGATTGTTACTTGGAACGATACTTTTATGAAACTGGTGATATACAGAAAGGACGAACAAAATGAAAGTAGTAAAGTTGCTGGTGAATTAAGCGTGCATAAATGCAAATCGAATGATGTAAAAACGTGCTTTGCGACCAAATATATTTCCTTAATGTCATTGTTGTGGTTGAAGGATTCTACAAATTTATCTTCGTGGAATCTTTAGGCTGTGTTATATAAGAAAGAACAGTAGGGGTGAAGTCACAAGTGTAGGTAAACTGGTTCCCTCTTACGTGGAATTTGCTCACAAAATGCTGCATATGTCACGTTCCAGTATAGTTTCCTTCAGTACTGTGATTCTTCCATTCTTGAACTTGCCACTTTTCGGATATAACAATATCCAATTAATGTTTCTTCTGACCATAAAGTAAATAACGAACTGCTGGTCTACGCTCTACAACCAATACCATTAAGTAAGCTTCTTTAAATAATGGGCAATTGATGATTCAAGATAATCACAAAAAGGAATCGTCTTGATGAATAACAATTCCAAAGAAGAGGGTCCACCTTGGCTACATGGTAAGTAACATCACCTGGCAGTTCGGTCTGTGTTCCGTAAACAATGAACGAGGTCGCTGGCCGCTGTGCATCAACGGCAAGAGCTGAATTCTCAAGCCATATTAAAATTCGGGATTCTGAGACTAGAAACAAAGGTAAAAGGTTACGGAGCAGGGCAAGAGAGCTACTTGCAGGTTAATAGGGTAGCAGGTGCGTGGCGGGAATGCGATTATAACCGACAAGAAGAAACTGGTCCAGGCGGCCCTTAGAGGGCGGGGGAGTTGGTAGATATAAGATGCAGACGAAGGAGCTATTCCACTAAACCAAGTGGTGTCTCTTGGACATAAGGCCATATGATATGGTAAATCTTATTACATAACCTTACTCACTTTTCGCGGCAATCTTGTGAACCAAGCAGTTTATAACAAAAAACGTAACTTCCTGTTATATATATTTTGTTCTGCTGAAGGCAGTCAAGATTAACGTAGAAATGAAAATTTTCCAATTATAACATAGAATAGATTTGTCTTAATATCGGTAATGAGTTTCATTCCTTTGTTATTTTCAAATATGTATAATTTTGACTTTATTTCTGTTGAGTTTTCCCTGTCACTTTATCTTATATTTACAAATAATAAAGAGGTATATTAGTGTCCTAACTAACAAAGACAGTTATCGTTTGAAATACCTTGCACAGTTGCAGACCTCATTATCTAGACTGCTAAAGAGTCCTACACATTTGTCACAATGCACTATAATCAAATGTACGAAGAGGTCGAAGAGATCATCATAAATGCCAACATGAAGTGGCTACCAACTGGGTTGCACAGGGTATAGTACTCATACATGTAACAGTCAACGTACGGTCCTCGTAAACAAATTACAATGCGCCGAAAATGCAGCAAAATAAGACGTCTAACAGAGATGGAAGATTTTACAATTCTTACCTTGAAGTTAGAGTTTATAATGCGTAATGATAAATTTTTTAAAGTCTAGATGGAGATCGAAGAACTTCTCTTCTTTGAACGTGGAGGCTGCAATTTCCTCCGAAATAATGGAAAATTTCTACCAGACAAAATGGGATCACATGCGAGTTCCAGTTGCATGATTTAGTGCACAGGTTACCAGGCCTTATTCTTGTAGCCCTCAGTACCCTTGTAATTTACATACTTTTATAACAAAGTAGAATTTTAGTCCTTACCGAAGCAACGATTGTAACTAGATAGCGCTGCGTACGTTCGAAGTCGAGACTCCTGTTGACGGTGACTTGTCCTTGATGCGGCAGGTTTATGGAGAAGTAACCGACACCGTCTGCCACGTTGATCCGGTTTCGACCCACACCGTCATCTGTGCCAAGCCCCTTGCCATCACCAGGTACGATGAAGTACTCCACTAATCCATTCACACCTGCATCAACATCCTTCGCATGAACGCCCTGGAAGATGGTGGTTCCTACTGGCGTCAGCTGTGAACAAACAGAAGGAACAGCAGTGTAGTGGGGCACGTACTGCGATGTTCAGGTGCTGGAAACAGGCAGCAGTTTTGTGCTGGTGAATGTCACTGCCAGTGGATTGGAGTTCGAGACGGGCTGCGATTATGGCCTAATTTACTGCCAGTAGCTTGTAGTTTGAGGGATTGTGACCTATTTTGCGGGATAAAGGGTGGGAAATTATGTAAAAAAGTAAAGCAGTCCCATTACAGGCCTGGAGTGGCCCAGAGGGTTCCAGGAAGTTAAGTTTCCCAGATTTCATGACAACGGCACAGGATGGTGGTAAGGTTGTCAGCCTTACGCACCGGCCGTCTTTTTACTCCCAGGAAATGCTCCTGGTACTCATTTCTGTTAGAGGCTGAGTCGACCCCAGGGCCATAGTGCGATCGGAAGGGTTTTATGTCAATGAAAAATTCCAGTGACACCAGCTGGGATCGAATAAGTGACTTCTGATTTGTAGCACAGCACCTTAACCACTGTGCTACCGCGGTCCCCTGGAAATTATGTGTATTGCTTAAAAGACACTTGTTATATGCGTAATATTAAGTAGGACACGTATTTTACAGGAGCAATTTTGCTTTCTGTATCTACGTTTTAAGTATTCAATTAATAATAATAATAATAATTATTACAATAATGTCTAATAATAATAATAATACGTCTAATAATAATACTTATAATAATAATTATTATTATTATTATGTACTTATTTATCCAGCACTCGGTTTTATGATCTATATTGTTCAGTTGATTAACTTCTAAAAAGTGCACTTTTAGAAAATGTTACAAATTTTTACACTTTCTTTTAAGTATGCTCCAACAAAATTTCTGCAAAGAAAAAATTTTATTTTTAATTCAGCGTCGACAAACCTTTACTTGTTTTGTTACTATGTAATTATTACTGTAGTGGCTGTGTGCAAGTTCGTTATCGTAATATTTAAGAGAATGAAATTCAATTGTTTCGTACTTATAAAAATTGTACGTTGATTTTATTTATTTTGGTGTTTATTTCTCTGTAGCAGTCTGTTTAGACGGTCATATAGTTTACTGATATTGCTGTTTGATTTTGGACATTCAGTATGCTGGCAATACTATGAATCTAACATTTAAGACTTTGAAGTGCTCGAAATCACTCTCAGTATCGTACTTTGAAACAGACAAACTTCCAATTCGGTATCTCTCCCCTACTTGCAGTATAAAGTGCAGCAAATGATTTTTAAGCGTTATACAGATTTAACTGACTAAATCCGACTGACTCCTTGGGGCACAGTGTTTCTTGAGCAGCTTATATTTCCACAGCTGGTCACGCAATTATCCCCACTATAACGAACCCGAAGATTCAGTACAGTGTTCGGAAGGGACCGCCACTTGTCTCCATCCTGAACCAGATTAATCCAGCCCATGACTTCCAAACTATTACTTTTAATTACATTTCAATACTATCCTCCCAGGTAGTTTGGGCGACTTAAAATCCGAGAATTCACCATACCACAGAGGTGCGTAACTACGTGCACATGAGCGTAAGAGTGAGATATACTCCGAAATTCTGACGGTGGGTGTGGAATCGTGACATAGCATGTCATGACGTGACCTGGTCCAGGCGATAAGGAGGGCATACACGCGGCATACACAATGGGAAGGCGTTTCGCTGCAGTGTGCCCTGTGACAATTGTGCCTTGTGTCACGACTAACTTACTCATTCACTACTGCACGACGGTATTTCATCCCAGGTCATACGGACAGACTACACTTTCTGTCCCGTCATTTCGCCAAATGACGGAAACGGATTTCTGTCTCGCGAGGGGCTAATTTGGTTTTAATTCACGGTCATAACTTGTATAATTTACATAAACAGCAGAATATAAGCAGAAGGGATGTACGTTTGTGTATTTACAGGGATTTGGACCGCGGTATGAGATATGTTGAAGTGTTTGTTTAGAATAGGGTTTACGAAAAAGCAATTGTGGTTTGTTTTGATTTTTTCTGTTTTAACATGTTACATTTCTTATTTCTAATTTCTTAATCAGCATGGAGTTACTCTTCTGGTGTTTAAAAAGAGGGAATGGTTTTTAGGGTCACTCAGTCGCTCAGCTACACAATATTCTCCTGCCTTTCATTTGGGGTAAGAGTTCATTAATCTTTTCCGCAAAGGTCTATTTCTGGATAAGCCTGTTTGCCTTCCTTTTCCACTTAACATACCGGAGGACAATCATTTGATGACTATATTAATATTTCATATAATTAAAATATAACAAAAATAACCTCGAAATCTGCTAAGGGCAGATGTTAGCATACTCCTACAGTTTCAACAAACGTTCTGATATAGGAGGACAGCAATTATTGTAAACTCTCACGCACGTAAGCAAAAGCAGCAGCACAGTGTGCACCATAAACATGTATGAGTAACACATAAACATGTACATGTACATAAACATGTACGTATTTGATCAAATTATTGATCATCGATGATCTGTAACTGATCAGAAAATAACACAGAATTAAGTACAGACGAAATGTAATAATTAGACATTCGTATTTTCCGCTAACCGGGGAAGAAGTTACGGTTCCTGTGAGCTAATTTTTGTAATAAACCCCACAGACCTGTGTCGCAGGCACCTCCTGCAATGAAATGTGTTTGATGTCAAAGCCCTACGAGAAGTATCAACTTATTGTTCAATGAAATTACATTTACTGGAACCAGAAAATCCAACAAAGAATCTCTTTGTCGTGGAATCGGCGCCATTCGTCATGCACAAGGACAATTCAGCCTGTGGTTGTATCCCATTTTTTTTGTACATTATTATAAAACAAACTGAGATGTGAAGACTCAGGTCTTCTGCGAAGTTATGTCGTTTCGACCGGCAAATAGTTACCGGTTCGTGGAAGAAGCACTGTTCCGTCGTCTTCAGGGTCCAGCAGTGCAAGAAATCCATTTTATGCTGGTACTTGTCTTCCAGGCTGTCATTCTAATTAAAACACTCTCCGCCTGCACCAGCACAAGATTTTTAACTATTCTAAACATGTGCTTGAAAGGATATACCGGTTAGTTTCGTATACTGTAATTGCGAGAAATATTACAAGTCAACACCGTGGAATATCCAGAAGATTTGAATCTTAAACAAATCTACGAGAATCTCAAATATCATAAACTTAGAAGGATTTATATACAGGTCCGTTTTAACTACAGAATTATGACTGTTATTAAAAATTTACAATTATTTTACTCTTAAAGAAATTTTCCGCCTTTAGAAAGGCTGCAGTTTTATTCTGCTGTTAATAAGCCAATGGAGTCTATTTCATAAACCCGCACGTCTAAGTTCCCTTTTTATATTATATTACCATCTCAACAACATTTCTTCAAGTGGTTTCCTCCTTTCAAAATTTTCGACAAAAATGTAGGCATTTCTAGTTGACATCTGCTCGTACTGCATGAGAAGCCCAACACATACTCTTTTATTTAATTGCCCAAAGAGAATGTTACGAAATATATAGTTTCTTTCTACGTTTAATTGGTTTAATATTATTACTAGCAGAACTTACGTCATGTAGAGAGTCCAAAAGCTCGGTTAAGAAAATTTTTGGAGTAATGGAGTCCAAAATGTTGTACAGAAATATCCCGCATATGAATTAAGTAAACTTACTAAAGAATTTACTACGAGCTATAAAAGGACAGAGCCTTTCGAATTAACACCACGATTTAAAAATAAATACAAGTCCATGACAGGGAAGTATGTAAAACCATACAGATATCATTCATGCCCCTACTCAAAATTTTCAACTGAGTACGGTGCTGAACTGGATAAGTACAATACAGCTCGACAGTTTCCAAGGTATATTACAGGCTATTTTTGCCCCGTAATTTATTAAGGACCACGAAATTAAGACAAATTGGCAAGTGGATGCAAGTTGTAAACGTTCCAATCTCCGACAGTAGTTGGAAATGAGAGTTTACTTTAGTCGCGGGGAAAGAACTCACTTTACCACCTGGAAACAAGACAGACGCTGTACGTATAACGTAATATCGAGGCGCGTTCGTGTAACTACGGCTGCAGTGGAGAAGCAATAAATATTACATATAATGGGAGTGTGTCTGTGCCCTTAAGTATCCAGCATGCAATGCGCATGCGCCATACTGTCATCTGTGACCTGTCGGACTCTACCAGGTTTTTCCACATTGTTTCGTATCCGTCACGATTTTCGGAGAACAGTTTATGAACACACGATGTGTGTCTTGATTTTCTTTGCCACTTTTGTCTGAAATATTCTTCATTTTAAGAAGAAATCGGCGAGATTCTCTACTAAATGTAGAACGTCTTCATGTAAAGTAGCCGTATTTTTTTTACATTTCAGTGAAAGTTAACTTTTCTCAACAGATTTTCGAAAGATACTCGTATATCAACTTTCATGAGAATCCGTCCAGTGGGAGCCGAGTTGTTGCACGAGGATGGGCGGAGAGATTTCCAGACATGACGAAGCTAACAGTACCTTCCCGCTGTGTCGCGAATGCACCTGAGAAGTTGGATATTTCCCGAATTCGATCAGGAAATATCAAGTTACCTATGGAGTATTTGTATAAATACGTAGTATAGAACCTGATATATGTGGTGTTCGTGCAGTTCGGACTAGACGACCGAAGGATTGTGGTTAGATTTCTGGCAGAACTAAGATATTTCTACATTTTCTAGAGGGTCCAGATTGACTCTTGGGCCTAGCGAGTCATATCCTAGGAGTAATGCGGGGTAATGCGGCCTAGGGTGAAGCTGACCACTCCCACCTATTGCCGAAATTAAGAATGAGTGAAACTGAACCTCTGCTCCTCCATAGGCCTTCACGGCATACACAGGGAAACATTTACTTTTCATTGGAATTTATCACTTAATTTAGGACTTTTTGACAATAGTTCCTTAATCCATAGTGCCATCAATCATACATGAGGCTCTGAAACATAGAAGAATATTGCGAATTTATCTATTTAATTACACAATTTGCACATCACTCCTTTCGAAGCAAATGACCTAATTTTATGTGTACCAATGATGTAAACACGCTGGGATCCCAACGTGTGCATAGCATCTTGTGACTAACCGATTAAAATAAGCCTGAAGATGACTGTTCAATAGTCGAAACATGTAGCCAATGTAATTACTTTTTGCAATAAAACAGTTGTGCTGACGTACACTATTTAGCATTATATTACAGAAGAATACTGTTTACTGAAGTATGACGTTGAGTATTCCAGTAGAAATTCATTGACGTTTCGGGACGTCGGTAAATAAAGATCACTAGGCGTCTTATCCCAGACGCAGCATTCTTCATAATCACCACCATCAGAACTTCAAATCTCCCACTGACACTGGTGTAGCTGAAATGTTAGTGCGGGCACAAGTTTGAAGATATTAAGATAACATTTACACATTGTAACGCTGTATTGCACTAATTATTCCCCATTTCAACTTTGTTTAATCTGTTTTCGGCAAGTGCACAAGGCCCAATCCAGACAGGACGTACATTCAACTCGGATATTTAAAACGACAAAAAAGGAAGTGTGAAGACAGTTTCATTCAACTTGACTTCTCAAGCGAAACAGAAGCAACTGGCTCTACTCCTTGTCAGGCCAGTCTCTAACAGAACAGTAATACGAGGTACTGGGATTAGCTCTCGCACTTGACGTTCAGCAGCTTTCGTATTATTAATAGCATACGAGGTATGAATTTCACACAGCGGTGCAAATCAAGATTATATACTGTCTTCTTGGGTGTGACATCGTCCTGTTTTGTACACAGGTAGCGGTGTCTCTGAGGACAGCTTTTCTTTAATTTTCACGGTATCATATGCCGACCAGTTTAATTGCAGTATGTACGCATTTCAGGAAATGCGCCGTCGCCAGTGTTATGGGTTATAATTTCTGGGCTATGGGTTGGATGGTCCTGGGATCGATTTGCAAAAGGGGCACCGGATTTTTCTCTTCTCCGAATCGTTTAGACTTGTACTGGGACCCAGCAAACTTTTTATTCCCCGTGGTAAAGCGGCTGGGGCATGAAAATATCCATTCACCTCCCTGTAGTGTCGAAAATAAGAATGTGTGAAACTATACTGCTTCCCCTCCCTCCCTCCCTCTATTCGTTCATGTTCTGCAAAGGGAACATTTGCCTTTTCACCTTCACTTAAATATTTATTAACCTAATACAAACGTGTGCCTTCTTAGATCATTTTCTGTTACTTTATGATTCCTGGCTTTCCAATATTCTATCCAGTTCTTCAGGAGGATATTTTCCCCTGTATTTACTTTGTTTCATACCGTACGAGAAATGAGAGAGACCAGTCAGTAGCTAGAAATTGTGAGGTTTCGATACTCAAATAGGAGTTTCCCCATCGCAGGCAATTTCACCTGCAACATGGCAGCTTGCTGATCTATGGTACTCGAGTGCTCTCTCAGAAGGTTAAAGGTCGGATTGCGCAGTCGCCTACTTTCAGAGTGGGTGTCTTTATAGATGTGGGGTTTCATGACTGTATCTATACATCTCCACAGACCGGCGTAAAGAACCTTAAAAACGTCTTTAATTAAAGGTGACCTTCTTCCTCTCTCCCTCATACTGTAGTCTGCCTAAGAGTCAGTTCTCCCCAGGGTAAGATCCAGTGTTTCCCCGTCAATTTCCAGTATCCTCTCGTTTCTGTACTCTCATCCAGTAGCTGCTTACGCCTTCCTTGCCGTATTCCCGTCACTACTAAGCTTTCTATTATATTTCCTTTAATAATGTGTTTTGGAAGGCACTTCCTACGCAAGAAGTCAGTATTCCTTCCTTCCTTTATTGTATGTATGTTATGCCTCTCCTCTTTGGCCCTACGTCACACTTCTTTATTTCTCACACGATCGGTCCAACTGATCTTCTCTGCCCTTCTTCAGCACATTTAAAAACTTCCCAGATATTTCTGATCTACTTTACGAAGTGTCCAAGTTTCAGCAATATACTAATCTATTTTCAAAATGTCTATAAATAAATGTATTTATATGAGATTTGAGGTCTAGGTGACGAGTTTAAGACTGTGTTGTGGTATATGAGACCGGTCGCCCTCTAGAGGTGTCTGGGTTACATTTTGTCTCAGACTAATTAGAATTACATTATTCTGGAATGTTTGTTTGTACCATTCAGCATTAATATGTCCAGCGAATATACCAGTCGAAATAAGATGTTTTGAAAATAGCACTTTTACTGCTGTAAACAACATTGCTCTTGAAAATCAGAAGTAAATTACTGAAATTATTCTGAGACGAAGTGCGTTTACTGTTGGCTTGAGGTTTGTGAGATAAATCTCAAGTCCGTAGTGAATTCTCATGCCTCTTTTACTTGTTCATAAAAATTTCATTTCGATCAAGTTACAAACAATGCATTAATTATGTTTCAACCAACTACCTTATGAACGCCAACGTTTTTAGTACTACCGAAAAATTAGACACCAGAATTTTGTAGAAAATTTATGTTTTATATTCAGAAAACATAGAGATATTGGGAAATTAAATATTTGTTAAATCCTTCTTTTCCACCTTGTATTACTTATAGAATGTGCTTAAAATGAAGGCACAATTAGGAGGTAATTTTGTGCTGCATATTTCACTTGATGCTTTAGAAGGAATTTTCTCTTGCGAAACGATGATCAACTAGGATCGTGTGGAAATTACATTTTATTCCTAATCTGTCCAATAAAATAACAATTTTGTTTTAAGTCTATAAAAAAAATTTCAGCTTTCTCACAAGCCCTTCTGTATCAAGAAATTGATAAAATGAGCAATATACATGTCATTTTGTCGATATGATGATTATAAAGCCCGTAATTATTTATGAAAATGAAAATTCTGAAGCCTACATTTTATATAATATTTACATGATTCAGTACTTGCCTTAAAATAATCTCCAACAAAATTATTATTCCTTACTACTCCGTTTGAAAATTTATTGTTGTTATTATAAAAGTTAAGCAAAACACAAAAACACAACCTGTGGACAGGTACAGAGTTTATGTTCAAGCCGACGACACACGTGGTTACCGGCGGACCTCAAAGATTTGCGTCATGAGAGGGACGAAATAACTCATTTTTAATATATATATATATATATATATATATATATATATATATATGTGTGTGTGTGTGTGTGTGTGTGTGTGTAAATATACGACAAGAATTTAAGTTGGTGTTTTTCTCCCACAGAAGATATTCTGAATTATTTTCAGGGTTGATGTTAGCTGTATAGACTAAATTTAAACGATTTTTACAAATACTGTTCCTCAGACTCAAACTTCCAGTCACAATTCTTTTTTCAGTACAGTCTATATCGCCCATATAGTTCCGTATGTACTTCTATAAATCAATTTTCTGCTAAGGAACAGGAAGAACAGCAATGTTAATTTCAAAATTACGCCACACTTACATAGGATGGTACAGCCAGCAGAGTCCATGACTTGATTCTGGGATATTAACAACCCACCCGCTGAGCTAGAGGGCATGAGATTTATGGACGGTGCGTCTGGCTGTCATGTACATCAACCCGTTCACTGCAACAGTTAGTTATGCTAAGCTGGTTTCATATCAGGGTGGTTTTTCTTTGGATAATCTACATTTGCTTTTTTATATACTAAGTGTCATTCTAAAAGGAGCCAGATAATGTCACGGAATAGTAAAAAATTGTACCGCTTATTCAGGAAGGTTTTTTTTTTTAAATTTCGGATGGGATGTGATCTCTAATAGCTGAGAGATTTCGTAGTTTTCTTTAAATCATCTATAGAAATATGGAGATACGAAAGTGTACATTTTACCATTTACCGTAAATTGAATATGACAAATGATAAATTGGATCAAAAGTGGGCTTTTAGTGTGACAATAAGTTGTTAAATAACCCAAGGGAAATTTGGTACAATTATTCATAAGAAACTGAAGAGAATGCTTACAATTTATTTAAACTTTTAAATGCCAGTGGTTAACCTTTTGACGCCTAACGTCAACTGTAGTGGTCGTACCGCACCGCTAACCTCTAAAGTTGCATTTTATATATTTATTCAACAAATACAGGTACTGAATATTTTAAATAAGGTATATGCTCTCCGTTTTATTTCTCTTTAAAATGCAGTTTGTTTCATAATTCTAACGTATTTGGTTCTTGTATTATACACATTTTATATACAGAATGTGCTAAAATAAAAAAAAAAATTCCGGCGCCAAAAGGTTTATATATAACTGTATAGACATTGCCTGCTGCAATACGTAATAACTCTGTATTTTTCCCTATAGATTACGTACATTTGTTTAGAATTTTCACAATAAATCTTCAATACTTTCCTAAGAATCACTAACAGGTTGAACTTCATAACAGAAACAAATTGTGTTTTCTCAGATTTGGAAAATTATTTTGTTTGTATATATATATATATTTATTTATTTATTTATATATTAGAGCAGTGTTTCTCAACGTTTGTGAGACCGCGGTCCGGTAAGTTCTTTTTTCAAAAGAAGAGGGCCCGGTCCCAACAAATTTATTCGTAAATACTTTTCCATTTTTTAAGTTCCAACATTAAACTAACATAAGTATTAATAATTAATTATGGCATAATCATAAAGAGTATTATTACACTTATGTATACGGTGTGGCATGTTGACAAATATAAAATTACATTTACATTAGTTATCAATCACTGGACTAATGAAATCTTGTAGCATATTGTATTTTCCTCAGGCCAACATCTGGGTCTGAGTTTTTCGACACATTCGCGAATATTTTTCTCCTCAGAATATTTCCACTATAAAACATTTATTCATGAAAATTGCTTAGAAAACTAAAATGACAAATTCCAGGAGAACCTTTGGCGGCCAGTGTAATTGATGCCAGGGCCCGGCGGTTGAGAAACACTGTATTAGAGAACATGTCTGGGAAACTTTAGGGTTATCTAGGTTTTTGCTGGCTGGAGGTCTTCATGTACATGGGAAGTCCTGCTATCAGGTAACCTCAATCTCAAGCGTATGCCGAGTTGGATCTTAAGTACAGTACTGCCAGCACCTGCTTATATTGCACTTCTCTCGATTTAAATTCGTAAAAACTAATCCCCTTGCTTTAAAGATAGTGAAATATTTTCTCCTAATTATACAGCTTAGGATCGAGAAGTAAGTAAAAATTCCGCTGCCCTTATTAGCCACTCCTCACCATTCTCCATCCTTCATTATCAGACTCTTCTACTAGAAGAAAGAGGAGCGGGCGTTGCCTGAATCCTTCAAAAATGGATGCCTCCCCAACAAAGCCCTCTCCCGCTAAATAAATTTTCCTTGCCTTTTCCTATGAGTTTCTCCTCCATCCACTTCCCTATTCTTTCTTACATTTCTCATTCTGTCTGTCTCTCTGTATTTACGATCTTTAGAGGTCAAATATCCCCTATTCTTCGGCTGTTTTACGCTACGTAACGACGTTTTATTAAAAGCAGTAGTTACGCTGATAAGATGTATAGTGAGAGGTGAAGAGGCTCTTTTACCTGCATTCGATTGGGTGTAGTCATTGATGTAAGGCAAATACCAGTAAAGAGATTTTGTGTCCCAAGATACTAATCCAATACTAACTGAATATCAGCACGATGAGTAAACAATGAGTCAATCTATCTGGAAAATGTAGTAAAATTTCAGCCAAACCTTTTTCTTCCGATCAGTTGTAATGTCACTACCGTGATAAGGTTAAAAATCCTGCACAGCTTTTGCTTTTGTTTTACTGCAGTATTAAACATCGTCACCATAAATGTAAGATAGAATTCTCAGTTATTTCCTTTGCAGAAATAATAAATGCGTAAGAAATGTTAGTCTGAGAAACCGAAAGTAACGGAGCACTGAGACACCCGAGTCTAAATGGTAAGATATTTAAATCTAGCTTTGAAAATTTCGGTGCGCGGATGTGAAATGTTTCGATTTTTCTTAAGCCAGGGATAAGTGACAGAAATTGTGAACACCACAATGAACATAGAAGTTTCGTATAATTAGGAAAATTTATTCACTAAATGAGCAAGGCTGAGCTTCTCAAAAATGGTTCTGTGCTACTGAGTTCGCTATTTGAAGGCCCTCAGGCCTATGAGAAGTTAAGTCTTGGTAAACAAATAGAAAAAGGGACAGACTTGTTTGTACTTAAAGCGACAAAAGTACAATTGTTTAATGGCAGTTGGTTTCAAATGATGAAGTAACAAAACTTAACAAAAAGGCGTCGATAGGGACACAATAATGTAATGGTCAGGTATTTTAATTTAATGTGTGACTGTGAAAGTTTGAAGATTCTATTTTCTGTCCAAGACAGATGTAGAAAAGGGCGATATCTGCAAGGACAGGCACAACCTTACGTCACCACAGGCAATGTAGAGACCACTGTCATTTGTCACAATTGATTATCTTATGCAAGTGTGCGCGCTTGTGTGTGCGATCAGACTTCTCATGGACGAACCGGTTTACTGCATTAATTACAGGACACCTGTTGAAGTAATTCTGACCAAAATCCTTTTTACCCAAAGGAGAGGCTGGCCTGTTGCGGAACCCACTAAGAAAGTGTTGACACAAGACTGCGTGTAAAAGATTCCAACACGAGACTTTGCGAAGAAAGGTCGAAATCATGACTTTGCATCTCGCTACCTCTGTCATATTCCCAAACGTACTGTGCTTTATTTACGAAGAAGACTCCTTTTATATCAAAGCAGTGAAAAAATAAATTATTAATTTAATTTCTGTAAGTTAACAAGTCCAAATTATTGTTTATCTAATAGCAGATACCATAAAAGAATAATATTTATGAAAATTATGCTTTGTCCTAAGGCAAATCTTCCCAGACAGCAAAGTGGTTGTCACATGGACCTGAGTTTCTTGAGATAAAGAACAACTGTATTTTGTTGTTCTTTGTTCCTCCAATTTATTCTTTATTTATTAAAACAGCATGAACCCGATTAGAAGCAAAGAAACATGGATGATAGTAATAATAATAATAAACGCAAATAATAATAATAATAACAATAATTTGGACCTTTTGCACCTCAGCATGCCTCGTAGACGTAGATGATTTTTTAATACTCTTGCATGCCCATATTTTTTCATTATTTCTCTCATTACACATACTACATTCCACATTTCAGTTCATTTCTATTCTTCCCACACTCTCCGTACACAGTCCCATACACCTTGATTCCATATTAGTTCAGTCATTTATTTAAAGCCTATTATTATTATTATTATTTAATGTGTTTTAGCGTGGTAGCTGCGGTTTCTGCAAATCTCAGTTGACTCCACAAATGTTGCTATTATATTCCCACTTCTAATAATATGTCATGGCACTTTTATAGTCAAACAGGTTCCCACTAATAACCAATTAAAGTTTCTTTATTCCATGTAGCTGAATGCACCACATCCTCTTGCCTTCTACGTACTCCTGTGCTACGCCCTGTTGACCCTAAGAACACCCAGGCGTGAGAGACACAGTGCTGGTTGCATGCATAATATAACTGCAAATAGGTTCTGAAATACACAAGTTTTGTAACATTTCATAATAACATTTTTCGTATAGTCAGAAACACGTTCTTCTTGACAAAGGATTGTTTCGACTCACTCATAATTAACTCATTTACAGCTATCCTAATATAAAAACTGAACTATATTTCTTATAGTTTTCTTAAACGATGTAAACCGTTTACACTTATCATGTTCTTTATTTACAAGTACTGATATAAATGATACGACAAATTCCATCCCTTCACAGTACTTGTAATAAAAGGGAATGTTTTACGCCCTACTAGGATTACACAAACAAAAATTAAACTGCTTCATTCTGAGATGATACATACATTATGTTTGTAGGTAAATCTCTTTTTAATGTATGTTTTACGATTATGTCAAACAACATTATATTCAGTGCTTAAAGACTTGTGGTTTTTATTTACCGCCAAGTTCAGCACTAAAATTCAACATTTTTTCCTAAACAGTTTATTCACCTCGTCTATTATATTTTCACAAAAATATCTATTACTTCCCTGTATAGCATTCACGAATTGGCCTTTCTAATATAATCAAAATATCTTTCCTGAGAGGCGTGCATGGAATTTTTGTGCGAAAATCATATGTAATTCCAGCTTACTCCAGGCGGGATAGAGCCTTTCTTATATACTGCTAGCAGCGTGAGAGGAATGTTCTGTCAAGGCACTCGCATTGTTAGTACCCTGCACCTGTGCAAACGACTGCAGAGAGACATGGCTATTGAGTTGGCTCGAAAATCATAAGACGCACAGAAAAGTCTATTACATTTTTTCTTCTTCGCAATTTTTCTTCGAAGTACTTTTCAGTGTCTTAGTGATTAAGCGAATTAAGCTCGAGTGTTGTCTAAGCCCCTAACGTTTTTATGAAAACGGTTTTTGCCTTAGTGCATCGGTGTCAAAATTAAAAAAAAACCTCGGCACATTTCTGTCATATTATTCTGCGTCTAATTTTACGAAAATGGCGTTTTTGACAACAGTGCTCTCATTCTGCAAAGACGGACGTGTGGACATAGATTGTAATATGGGCTGTGCAAGCATGCAAACGCAACTAAAATGAAAATAGAAAAGTATGAGGCAATGTTTTTTCTTGTATTTCACAAGACTAGAATTATGTGTGTTCATTTAAACATTATTTCATTTCCCATTGACTGCTCACTTTATTGTACCTTAAAAATGTTCTCTATTGTCCTGAAGATGACCGTTTACAGTCGAAACATGTTGCCGTAATGTGACCTGAGTGTATATATAATATCATTGTACCGATATATTGTTGTGTACTGACGGAATATAATACATTATAAAAATTATTTCACATGTTGTAATGTTGAATTACTTGCAGCTTAAAACAACCCCCCCCCCCCCGCAAACGACAAAAAAATAAGAAAAGAGAGGAGGGTGCTGTTTACTTCCCACTACATCCGGTCAGTAAATAAGCAATAGACCTATAGGTCATAAATGAGATGGACAAATCTGGGGGTAAAATTTAGCAGGGACTCGGGAGGAAAAGGTTAATAACGCGTGTCTTCCAGTCAACGGAGTGTTTCCGTTTACGTACTCTGGAAACATCCCAAATCATTTTATATTATTTAATTAGATGTAAGTATCAAATGATAAGTTTCTTGGCGGCAGCAATGTCGTGTTGCAGTTTGACGGAATACATGGAATGCAATTTGCGCCACTCCCCCAATAAGCACGGGCGGAAAATCACGATGTGGGGATTTTGCATCCTCCCAACATAATCTATCCTGTCTGAACTCGAAGTCTGACACTCCCCAGCCACCCATGGCGTGATGGCACAGAGCAGTGACCTGCCAGAGATAAAGAACCCCTCTTGCTGTCCTTTCGCATTAGAAAATATTATCGGGTAAATCTATGCTAAGGCATTGCGCCAATCAGTAGGACAACTTTCACTAAATTGTGTTACTGTGGGCAGTACGGGAGATAAAGGGTGAGGAGGATGAATTGTTTGAAATACACGTGTAATATTAATAGATTTGTGATAAAATACGATTGCGCGATGAAAGGTGACGTCTTCATTTGTATTTCTAAGAAACAAGTCCTATGTATTACTATGAACCTACAGCCCTCGTACAGACTTTAACACACAAACGCGTTGTCTTTCATAATTTTACCATTAGAGATATCTCATTAAACAGCCATGAAAATGGCACAGTTAATTTATGGTGGTGCAGAGTAAAAAATTTTGCAGATACCGAGTTCTTGTACGTAGAAAGATTTCGCTGCTGAAATTCAAGGATGAACGTAGGATGTTCATGAGGATTATTTTGAAGACATTAATGTTGCCCAGTACTTGCCTGGATTTGTCCACGAAACAAACTTCGGATATGCTAGTGCACTGATAATCCGTGTAGGGGAAGACCTCGAAAAGCAGTTAAAGAGGCTCAGTCACTTGTATAAAATCACGGAGGGAACTAAGGTTACATTGTAACGGAGACAAGGAAGCTGCAAAATGCGGTACCTTCAATACGCGCAGTTCTTCAGCGGAGTTCGCATTCAACTACGAAACAAGCAGTCTTTACACTGCAGGTGTGTCTATACTGCGAAATAACTGTGTAAAGTTACACAGCGTCTTCAAGATCTACCAGTTGTTAGTTAGAAGAAATATATTTTCCTTTATGGACAATGGAATTAGAAGGCATTGCGTTTCGGTGAAACTTTATGCTTTATCAGATAGCCAGAAGCATAATCGTTTTATACTTTCACATTCGGAACTATTACCGAACATTCCTTCTGCTTAGGCCATGCGGATAATTTGAATGTAACAGGGCAATCAGAAGCAAAACTCAAAAGGACTCACCAACTTTTGTTATTGAGGGCAACACAGGCGATAAAGAAAGGATTAGATACGGTGACCATAATTTGACATGCAACAAGTGTCCGATAAAATACGTCTTGAAACATCCAGTAGGCCAATCTTGATATAGTGGGGCGTAAACAAGTCTTTCGTTCTGAAGTCTTTAGGGCCGTTTTTCTTCATTACTTCCTAGATTTCTGCTTTCTCGCCCGCCTGTAGCAGTTTTTTGTTGTTTCTTTAACATGCATCAACTTATTCTGTTAAGGATACCTTAGCGTCCTATTTTTATACAAATAATGAAGTTGTTACAAATATTTGCCAAGAGGTTTTAATTCTTCCCCGGATACTTGAAAGCATGTTAATGTTAATGTAGTTTACTCAAGACGTACTACCAGATTTGACCTACTATAAACTATCATGCCGTAAGTATATGGAAACCCAAAAACCATAAAAAATTATTCAGCAGTTCTGAAGCCTATTTAGATTAAATTTCAACACTTAACATTTATTTATTTTTAACGTTTTGCTGACCGTGCATCTCAGTATATTTACCTCAGTAATTAACCAACTTGATGCAAAAAATTTTGTTTTACAATAAGTTTATTTCATGCCTCTACATGTTTCGAACACATGTGCTCATCATCAGGAGGTCAAAATTGCATTACACAGCCGCTAGTATGATGATACCAGAGGTTGTGTAATGCAATTTTGACCTCCTGATGATGAGCACATGTGCTCGAAACATGTAGAGGCATGAAATAAAACTTATTGTGAAACAAATTTTGTGCATCAAGTTGGTTA
>Ga0123354_10003037_pt1 | contig 22884 bp, 16 predicted proteins | sample TergutLab28metaG_2_FD_97872 | JGI IMG/M metagenome (GOLD analysis project Ga0123354, IMG submission 97872) | Labiotermes labralis P4 segment gut microbial communities from Petit-Saut dam, French Guiana - Lab288 P4 | ecosystem: Host-associated > Arthropoda: Insects > Digestive system > Gut ... | reverse complement strand
TGGCCGGTCGCAGGACCTTCCGAGTACTGACTTCTAGCCAGCAGTCCGGCATCTAAAGTAAAAACAGCAATACACACATAGTACAACAAATACACATAAGATGACAACAATACACACAAGACATCGTAAAATACAACATTTTTCAGTGGTAAACAACACGAAGGTAAGAAAGTAGTTTGTTCTCTCTACCACCGTCAAGCGGTTGGTAGCGCAGACGCTTTGTGTTTGCGTTCAGTTGATACGTATTGTTTAGATCGGTTTTGTGCCGAGGTGTGTTGAACAGAGACGTCACAATGTGTTCCAGTTTAACGGTGGGTGTAGTGCATTCGAGCGGCTGTAGCTGCGTCACTTGGTCACCTGTCCGTCACATGTTTTCTGTTTGTCACAAGCTTGTAATTTCGTATTCCTGCCTGCCTGTCACGAGTGTTGGGGATTATTTCAATGTTATTTCGTCCATTTGTTTTGAATTTTTTGTACGGTCGGGATCCACCACACCACTTACAGCAGCAGCAGCAGCAGCAGCAGTAGTAGTAGAATGTTTTTCATTTCTCCTTGTGTAGTTTCCCAACACAACCCCAATCTCAGAACCTCCACAATACACAATACATTCACCGATTCGTAACGTCTTAGTGATTTCTGTTAGTTTGAGACGGTTTTATATTGAAGTTTGAAGTCATCTGGGATGCATCGTCATGTCGACAGACAATTACCGACCTTTCGTAAGCGCATAAAGTGGTTTGAATGGGGAAGAAATACACATATGTGACCTTCCGTCTCTGGTTTTTAGTTCTGACATTATTTAAGAGTTTAAGTTGTGCGTCGGCTGGGTACATTTGAAATTCTACAGCGAATCACATTCTGGTCGATGAAGAGCTTGTTGTAGGATGAGGGAGATCGGCGGGTCATTTAGCATGAATGGAATGCGTATAGAAGGCTTATAGCATATTGAGGGTGAATGATTGATTGGACTAAGGTGGCTGACTGTGGAACAGTAAGCAGTGCGCAAGTGCAGTGTACAGTGTGGCCCTCAAAGCTTCTTGAATCAGGCGTCCAGACGCAGCACAAGAGTTACCTTAACTTGCTGTGTTCAGCCGTCCCGTGTGAGCTCTGCTGTACACACACTCACATACACACACTGGTGTTTCTGCCCGAGAATAAAATGGACGGAGCCGCCGCCGCCGCCGCCTAATGCCGACAGAACCGCGTGCAGCCGACACGTGTGTTGTACTTCCGTTCTGTTAACATGTCCATGGCTTGTGTCCAGCGGTAACCCGCAGCTCGCAGTCTGTTACCCAGACAGCGGTATTGTACTGTACTCGGCTGTTCGCTCGCCGCGCCTTGTATGAAATTGTCCGGTCTGTATGTTGACTCGGAGTATCTCATTGTATATGTAGCCTCCCTCGCCGCCTATGCAAGATCCCTGTAATGTGTGTTTCCTTCTTTGCCGACGGACTGCAGTTCGGTTACTGGCAGAACAACGAAATGCTTCTCTTCACCGAAGCACCCAGACAAGTTCTGAGGTCCACCCAGCCTGTTATTTCTTGTATTCCCGGGGATTTTTGCCTGTGGTAAAGCGGGTGGAGCGTGAAGCTGGCCACTTACCTCCATCTATTGCCTAGGTTAAAGATGTACTTATCCCCTACTCCACCATTTGGCTGCACAGGGCAGCTCTCTGTCAGTAGGAGCACAGTTCTACTAAGCACTTTCTTCTATTCATAGTTCCTGACTAACTTTTATTTTCTCATACCCCACCCTTCTTCTTGAGTAGTACACTAAATGTTAATTAGCGGTTAGTGCAAATTACTAAAGCCCATTGCTAAGTAACCATCTTCCCTCTGCTGCATGGCTGACCGCTCTTGCTCCAGAACGCGCTGCGAGCGATCTGTCAAATCACTTGCCTCACTGTCAACTTTGTGCCAGTGCCAGCCATCCTGTGTGGTCAGGAAGCCCACAGCCGTTGAACACTTCGTGGACAGTCACAACGGCGGTTGTAGACAGCTGAGTCCTACCATCACTTGAGATTCCTGAGCACATTGCTGACGTTTTGGAATCCGACCTGAGGGGGGTCACTGCTGTATTACTGTCTGTCAGCAGTTGTCAGTTAAAAAAAAAAAGTACTAAGAATGAGAAGATGTTGTGGATTGGACAGAAAGCTGAAGATTGCTGTGGGCTGAGGGGTGATGCCGTTGTAGAGCGCTAGATGTCTCTGGGCTTATCGGATAAACGTGTATATGAAGAGAGTATCAGATAGGCTGAACGTTTTGTAATTTCCTACTCTGAATATGGAGGCAGACTGCATGGTGTCACCTCACCTGAATCTAAGTCACCCGGAGAACCACACGCACACACCCACCGTCGAATCAGCCTGAACAATGTATTCGCCGACGTTCCGTAGTGTCCAAACAGTAGCCTAGCTCACACTGAGGCGGACATCAGGACCGCTGCTTCCACCCGGCGGTCAGGTTTAGCGGAACGGTATACAGTGCCTTCCAGTCACCATTCCCCTAGACTTTATCTCCGGATCAGAATTCGTCGCTGTCTCCACCGGTCCTGTTGAGTTCACATTCATTAGTTTCATCGTACATAACCAATGGGTTTGATTCATGGTCCCCAAAGTGTACGGGTAAAATCAGGATCAGCTACAGACGTATTTTCTGTGACCTTCAGAAGGAACGACACGACTGCTGTGGCTGTTGATGGACAGCAGTGGGACGGATCCTGGGGCACGAAGGCTAGTGCCGTGCCGTGACGAATTGCGGGCTTGTGTCCGCAGTGGCACTGGCCGAGTACACCGCTGTGTCACTGTCAGCTTGGTACTGGCAAGTCTTATGACAGTATCGAGCCAACCCGGACAAACATACCCGCCCGTCACTTGACGTGAAGCTCTGACAGGCATACATACAGGAGAACACACAGGCATACATACAGGAGTACACATCCCACGGAAAAGAAAGTGTAATTTTCTTTCAAACTCTAGTGACATGGATATTTGTTTTATTGTACTAAAACAGCCCCCTGTAAAAGCATCATTTTGAAGTTTTACTTCGCTGTTCTTAGATGCACTTCTAAGGTTTTCCGCATTATAGCAGCAGTGCTACAACCGAACGTGGTGGACTGAAACTGTAGGAGGAAATTCACGGTGACTTGTCTAAAGAGGAATATATATATATATATATATATATATATATGTGTGTGTGTGTGTGTGTGTGTGTGTTTTGTTTGAAGTAATCAGTCTTGCTGCATTTATAAGACAAGAGCAGACGGCAGCTGCTGATTCACAGACGTGGAGGCAGTATGGGCGGGCGGAGTGGCACGACGTGCAGCACGCAGCGAGAAGGTTGTTTGGAATGTTGTGTCTGGCACCCAGTTTATTCACTTACCCGCCGGCAAAGTAATTTTCTCGGGAAATTGTTAAAAACAAACTCGGTAACACGTAATGCCGTTAAGTTAAAATGTTTTGCAACAATAGAGAGATCTGTGTTAAGCAGTTGAACTGGCTAGATCAACAGTATGCAGTAGATGTAACGTAATGTAATGTAATATAATGCATTCTGCTGCTGTCGCTACTGACAATTGCTGATGTGCGTAACGCCGGAAAAAACGCCGTGCTTGTACACAGAGCTTGTTGTACGGCACCTTCTAGAGCGCAAATTATACGTCGAATGACAGGATGTTTAGTGAATTATAATTTTTTTGGGAGGGGGGGCGTGGAAGGACCCCGTATCGTAATTGGAGGTGCCAGCCCACCTGTGGCGCAGTTGGTAGAGGCACTGCGCTACAAGCCCTAGGTGGCGGTTTCGATTCCCGACGTAATCCTTCAGGCCACACTATGGCCCTGGGGTCGACTCAGCGTCTAACAGAAATGAGTAAAGTCCAGTTGAAATGTGATTGCACACGGTGACGCACGGCAGGGTAAGTGAAGGGGAAACTGGCGGATGGAGTGGGTAGCCAGTACTCTTCACACTACCTCGGGACATGGTGTATCAAGCATTACTACCGCAGATGCGCACACCTCGGCTGCCAGCAGTCGACTGAACTGACGACCCCGCCGATTTATATGGACTCGTCCGTTTCGCCGAAAGACGAAATCTGGTTTCTGCGCGTGTGCCATCACATTTCAAACGCCGTCTACCAGGAATATTTCCTGCGGGGGTAAAGGCGGCCGGTGCGTAGGGCCGACAACCTGACCATCTTGTGCCAATTGCCTCGAAGCCTGGGAGCCACATCCTCCTGGAACTCTCAGGGCCTGTGCAGCCCTGTCCAGGGACTGCTTATCCCAGCAATTGCTTGAAAAAATGACGAAAAGCCTCAGGGTGCGGTTGCCGCCCGCTGGACCGTCCTGTGTGCCTGCCTGCATGTGTCTAGACACGACAGCACGACCAACCCTCACTGCGGTTGGTAACACGGGCAAGACACTGCTGGCCGCATACACGCACGAGGCCGGTCGGGACCCGCTGGGGTCACCGCGCAATGAAAACTTCTGTTCGCGGTAGGCGGAACAATTACGTGTGCGCATGCGTGCCACTTGTGGTGACTTCGTAGTTACATTTCCTTACTGCTGAGTCCGAACACTATGTTGTAAACAAACTGTTTTATTTTTCTGTACAGCTTTTTTGGCACATATTTCCTTACGATATTTAGCGATCAGCGCTCGAGAGAGAGAGAGAGGGGGCTGAGAGAGAGAGAGAGAGGAGTGTTCTGTTTAGTGACGCTAACATCAGATAGCGCGATGGCAGACGAATGAAAAACGAGCTTGGCGCATAGAGAGGAGTGGCTCAGACAGGGAAAACTCGGACTGAAACCTGTCTCGGCGCCACTTAGTTCACCACAAATCCCACTTAGAGTGGTCTGGGACCGAACCCGGGCCTCTGCGACCAACGACTAACCTAACGGTCACCCTGCGCTCTAGATGCACGCACAGACGCGTGTGGGTTCTCGCATAAATCGTCAGTTATTGTCTGAGTTCAAAATTCAAGCGATTCATCAGATTGCCGTAGAACGCCGCACTGCACTGTCGCATGGAAATCGGCTGGGACAAGTAGGCGGACAATCGTTGCGAATCTAACAGGCGCATTTTTGAAACTTTCGCTGTGATCGCGAGCAAAATGAGGTCATTTATGGTGTTGAAAGTGCAGCAGCAGCAGTAATTCCGCCACTGTGCCGCCCCACTCCCTGTGGTCGCATCCCATCACATACACCGTCTGTCTCGCTCTCTCACTGGCTCGCGTGCGCCGGACCCAGCACTGTGCCGTACTGTAGCTTATGTGCTAGTTGTGTGGCAGGCATCGCGGGCGACGGTCGTGTGTGTGCAGTGCGCGGGCGATTTGAAGCCTGGTGAGGTGATGTGTGTGCGGTCATCTATCCGCTTGTCATGATGGTATGTCGCACATCTATATGTAGTATTAGGCAGTGGGTGTGGCCGCACTTACAGAGCCACGCACTAAACCAACGTGCACTTTCACTTACATGCATAGAAACTGCTGTTGTGTGTCATTAGAGTTCGCGTTTTGTCCGCACGGTGTGTCGTGACGGCAGGCAGCAAGTCACTTGTTGATTGGTTCTTGCAGTAGAGATGCGCCGTGTTCTCTGGATCATGGAAAGTTGTTCTGACAGTCGGTAAGAGACAGTGTGAGGCAGGGGCGTAATATTGGAAGTTCTGACGGCCCTGAGTGCTCGGACGACCTAACACGTGGATACAGACGTTTCGGAATGCCGTCATGTCTGGAGTCGTAAGTAAGGGGGATAGCGATGGGGTCAGGTGACAGTAGTGACGATGAACGTTGGGTATGACACCTGTCGGCCGGCAAATAAATAGCCGGCGTTATCATGGAGCTTGCTGCCTCCGTCTTTGGGAGTCTGAGTAGTCCAAGAAGGGTCTACCCTGAAGATGGAAGTCGCAAGCACCACTGAAACGTCGGTAAGGGAAGAGAAGTTAAATCGGTACGTCATTGAATGATACCGAAACGTCCAGTGATTCATTTCCGAAGCATGCTGTAGCAGACGAAGACCATATACAAAGTGACGTGTGTGTGTGTGCGCACGGTGTTGGCAGTGCTGGTACAGTTATCGCACTGCTGCCTTGCTGCGTCATTATGCTTGAGCAACATTTCAGTACATGCAACCTGATATTGATCATATGTCGGCAGGATTTATCGAAGAAGAGGAGAACGTTATGTGCATGTCGTTCGGACATCGTGTTTGGCGTCGGGAACAGTCTGTTACTGTACCCGTGTGTGATGAGCAGGGTGACTAAGATGATTGTAGTAATGGACGAGACACTTTGTTGTCATCAGCTGCTTACAAAATTCAAAATTCTCTGCTCAATGTTAGACCCGTGTGTAGGCTCACCAGCGTGCATTTGGACAGCTGTAGGCCCGCTGCAGTACGCAAGCGCGGTGTTTCGGTTATGAGGAAGGTTTCCCTGATAACAGCTGTTATTGGTTGACGTGTCGAGCCCCATCTGGGGCTTAGTAAAAGCAATACTTCGTCCTAGAACAGGTCACGAAGGCCCAGTATGGGAGGATAGGAATATAGCTATTCTCTTTCTTTATCCTCGGCGCTAGGTGAGGGGTGCGTGGTGAACACCACGCCCCGGTCGCTTTACCACCGTCAGAGATACGTGCTGGAGACTGAATGGGCCCTAGGGTCGGTCTGAACGGCTGCAGAAAATCTGGCCCGTACCGGTATTCGATCCCCGGACCGTCCAACCCGTAGCGGATCGCTGTACCGGGTAATCTGGGGCTTTCCTGTTCGGAACACCGCTCTCCGTGTTGCGGCGCTCTCTGGCAGCAGTGCGATTCCTGGCGCCGTCTCTTTCGGTCGTACCAATCTGCATTGATACAAGTTTGTTACAGTTTGTTACACTGTACACCGTGTGCGTGTGTCTTATACGAGTTTGTAACAGTTACGTTTATTTTTTACACGTCTTCTTATTCCCAGACATAAAAATGTTTTATGTTATAAGTTTGACGACATGTCTCTATGATTTCCAAGTCTTCGTACAGGAACTCCTTTGTTCCTAGTTCAATGCTCCTAGGTCAGTGTTCCTAGTTCAGTGTTCCAAGTTCAGTGTTCATAGTTCGGTGTTCCTAGTCCAATGCTCCAAGCTCTTCCTAGTTCAGTGCTCCTAGTTCAATTTTCCTAGTTCAGTGTTCCAAGTTCAGCGTTCCTACTTCAGTGTTCCTAGTTCGGTGTTCATAGTTCAATGCTCCTAGTTCAGTGTTCCCAGTTCAGTGTTCCTAATCGTCGCTCCTGCATAAGGACTTGAACACGATCCGTAAACAGATCGAAACATGCCCGATACATGTGTCAAACTCAGAAAAGTTTATGAATCAAAAGTTTGTGAAAATGTAGTGTGTGTTTTAGACACTACGAAGCCAATTGAGCTAATTCAGGTGTGTTGTCCACACATACAGCTGTGAACAGTACACAGCATTGTCAGGGTATCCGTCCCTCGGTCAAGACGCGGTTCAGTAGGCTATGCTGTTGCTGTACCGACAGCTGTGTGTCTGTCCGCCACAAGATATAAGCCTCTTGCATTTTCTCTGTTGGCTTTCGCTTGCTCCATTGATATTCTGGTGTTACGTAAATACCTAATCCGAACTTGGGCATTCTCGCTGTTTTATGGCTTCTTTGCTGCCCGCATAACTTTTTAATAATTAATACACGTACGGAATTTTGACAGGCGCGCGTAATTGTAGACTTCCATCCCAGAAGTTGGCGCTGCACATCTCGATTCTCCGCGCGGCAAGTTTGAAATTTTGAATTCGGTTCTGGTATTGGCTCTAAGCCGGCGCGCACTCTACGAAGGTTTTGGAATTACGGACAAATGTGAGTCGATATGTGACGACTTGTCCCATCTGTCGGCGCACACCAGAATGAAAATCACTTCGCTTGTCCACGTCACGTAGGCATATTTCAGCTTGGGAATGTACCCGGCGAGCACAATTGTTTTTGGCAACTCGAAATGCCCGCACGGCTCCAGTGTGGTGCACAAGGAGACGCCTACTGCTAGCGGTGCCTGTTTGGAGATGGGTAACCGTTGTAGAGACGATAACACACATTGCCGATGAGCTCCGTGGTGGTCACCCGCGAACTGCCTGTAACGAAAGAAACGATAAAAAAAAATCTTGAAGTCATCCAGCGACAGGAAGAGGGCAGCGTTCGGTTAAGGTGACGGTGCAGTGTTAGGGATTCCGCGAAGTTTGTGCCCACTGGGGACCTCCCACGAAGAGATGTGTACTCACAATTGCGGTGGCCCGATGTGCTGTCGAAGGCGGCGACTTTCTTTGCAGCAGTATAGCGGGTGACGACATCTGTTTTTATTATATTCTTCCCGCAACGAAACAACAGCTTGGAATAGCATCAGTCACACTGGTCTCAAGAAAGAGAAACCATGGTATCTGTCGAGTGTTTGCTACAAGGAGACACCATCAGCGCTGCTGCACCTGTGAGACGTTGCAGGTGCCCCGTTATGCACCATGTGTCACACCTCCACGGACGAGAGTCACGCCACAGGACAGTGTAAGATCCCACACTGCTCGTTTGTACGTGCAGAGGATTCAGAAGAATATCTCTAAACCTCCGTCCACATCGAGTCCGGTTCTAGCCCCATCGGACTACCATCTGTTAGATTTCGTACAGGATCAGAGGCAAGGCCAGCACTGTCTGTCGTTCTGCCGCAGGGAGATCTTCAGGCGTCCGGAACGGTGGCAAAAGTGAAGCGATTTCAACGGGGAGAATACAGTGCACCTATCTGACAGACATACCCGTGCTTGAATGTGAAATTAACTTGCTCTTGACGTTTGAACGGCCGGCGTAAACCCAGTAATTGGTGAAGAAGCGGATTCGGAACTGATTGGTTTGCGGTTACATAATTTACCTCGTTACCCGCGGCGGCGCTTGTAACACGTCGTAATCGGGATTTTTCTATCATTTTCACGGACGCCTGCCGGACGACAAGGGCGCAGTTGTCATTGCTACGTGAAGTGGGTTCAGTGCCAGATTTATCAGCTTATCACCCCCATACTTAAAAGCTTGGCCTAGAATCGAATGGCGCTCCATGGCCAGCCACACCGGATAGGGAAATAAACAGTCTGATAAATTTCCTGTCTGAAACAGGGCGATGCTTCAGTCCCATTGATTTTCAGAATTGTTTTTACGTGAGAACTGCGCTGTTGTGGACCGACACACAGCGAGTGGTGGTAAGTGCAAGAAGACTGGCGGGGGTGAGATTGAATGCGACAAATCAAGTTACAGTCTGTGGTGGTGTCCGTGTCGTATACATTTTTGGCAACGGTTCATCGTAACTGTTTCTGCTAATATTTATTTGCGCCTTTCTCACTGTCAGTGTATGCAACACGCCCTTTCCGTTTTTAACTCTTTGGTCGTAATTCACTTGCAGAAGGAAACATGTTTCCGAAACGCCGTGTGGTGTTGAGTTTGTTGTGACAATGGGAGAAGAGCTGCTAAATATTAGTGTTTATATTAGCGATAATGAGCGGAGGAGGATTGAGCGATCTGGCACTTAGCGTTTGAACTCGCTGCGAATTGCGTGCGTGTCACAGTGTCGGATGTCGGAATCATTAGCGCACTTTGCACCCTAAATGCGAGACACCCTCCTTAGTGTGTGTGTGTGTGTGTGTCCTGTTGAAGTGTGTGACCGATTTACACGAAGCTAGGTGTGAGCATTGTGACATAGCAAGCCCCCCCTCCCCCTGCGCCCTCAGTCGCTTACACCATGGCCGAGGGGGCGCTTATGCGATTCGATTAGCGCAGGAATGGCTGTATAGAACGAGCGACGTCTCCCCCCTCAGATCTTTGGTTGGTTCGTTGGTTGGTTGGTTGGTACGTAGGTAGTTAGGTAATGATGACCTGGGGAAAATATGGAATTTTTTTCGATTGTGCTTGTTGGTGTAGGATGGGGGCCGTACGAAAATTTTCTCCAGCTTTCTGTCTAATGGCGGTGCTATCATAACGGTGGGTTTGAGGCTGTGAAATTTGGTGCGGAGACACAGACTTCACTACAGCTGCGCAATGCTGTGTTTAGTGAAGAGCGTACAGAACGCGCGACTGTGCAAAACTGTTGTGCGCTGATGGTCATATGTACTGAGTGTGTCCAGAGTGGCTGGGTCAGCAATAGGTTGATTGGCGGACAGGAACAGCAGCAACAACAAGCTGGCTGGCTGGCTAGATGGATGGACGGACGGACGGACGGACACAGATAGGTAAAAAGATAGATAACAGGTAAAGTAGGCAGGTAGATGTGTAGGTAAATGGATAAGTATGTAGTAGCTGTGTTGTATCAGTGCACACTGTTCGCATTTACTGTTGTGTGCTGGCATAACGCAGGCCACTGCGTCGTCAGTTTACATGTAATGAAATGTGAGAATAGGTGGAAGTGCAGCTCAACACGTTAATTTCAGTGCGAGCAGCTTCAGGCCTCGCCAGCTTTATCCTTGTTCAAACAGTTTCAGGTACCCCTTAGAAGCCAGGGTGGCTGCCACTGGTGGCGAATCGAACCCCGGCCGTCTGTTCCACAAGTGTTACGGAGCGAAGGTGTGAAGGGGGGGGGGGGATGATGTAGCTTCACGTGTTGGGAACAGTCGCCGTTTCTGATTGGCAGATCAGATCTAGCGAAGGGTACCCTCCAAGAAATTAAGTCAATCATCCATCTTGTCTTAACAGCAGCAGCAGCAGTAGTAGTAGTAATAATAATAATCCTGTAAATGTAATCACTCAGCGTTAATTTTCCACAAAGATTCGGATTCTTTACGCTATATGTTTTCATCATTTACAGTGAAATTCCGCTCTCCTGTTGTCCTCTCTGCACCCTTTACCTCAGGTAAAGGGTGCAGGGTCATCTGCCTTTCACTATCGTAAGTTTTTGTGCTACACTTCTGGACAGTAGCATCTCTAATGAGTCCCGAATCACAATTTTATCAGCCTTGCAAACGTACAGTCTTCAGGGGAGTGCTACTGAAGAATAATATAAATTAGTAAAAGAGGAAGGTAAATACAAATAAATACATTCTTAACAATACAAAAACAATGCCTTGAGGTTTGCAGCGAGTGATTGTTGAGGAACCTGGTCTTCTGGTTGTTTGGCGGTGCGGCCGGGCAGCGACTGACTCTCCCAGTATGAAAATCCTCTGCATCTAACCAAACTCTTCAGCGCTGCGGGTAGTGCGGCTAGCTTCCGGGTAACCTCTGACGTATGTCTCGCTGTAGTCTTGTCTGTCTCACGTCTTAACCGAGCTACCAGCGTCTGGCTGTGCTATCGGCAGCGTGCCTTCGGGGTGGTTTAAATGGACGTGGGTGAGAAGCAACCTTGCCGCCCCACCCCCACTCTGTCTCGTACACACACACACACACACACACACACATTAAACGGCCTGTATATAAAACAATGCAATATTTTTTTGGGAAAAAATATATTTACAAGTTTCGTCTCTTTTTGGTGGAGAAAGGGAATCATTTCTTCCATTTCATTGGTATGGCGGCGCAGTAGTGGCCATACTGGGGATATCGTTTTCCGAAATGGAGGCCAGTGGTGAGGATGACGCGTAGGTTTCTTGGTATCCGGAGGAGGGGTGGCGAGGAAATATCCCGGTGCCTGGGCACAGATTTTCGTATGAAGTGGGTGCAAGATATGAAGTGCCTGAGCAACAGGAAGATGCGGTTTTGGTCACTAATTCGATTGTGTGTGAAGAGAGCAGCGCTTATGGATGGTCACAAGGTGTAATATCTGCGTTATTTTGACCGTGTGACATGCTTATAATTGTCGGTTTCGGGAGCACCGTTTTGTGGTTAACAATGGTCATGAGAGGGTGTGCCGGTCCGCGTTATCAAGTTAGTACAATGTTGTAGTGCAGGTATTTAGAGCAGGGAGGGTGTGGGTGGTTATGTATTGCTGGGCAAATGAGTGTGTGCCGGGGTAGCGCAGTCGGTGTAACGACTGGCTACGGGCTGGACGGTCCGGGGATCAAATCCTGGTGGGGGCGAGATTTTCCGCACCCGTCCAGACCGGCCCTGGGGCCCACCCAGCCTCCTATACAGTAGGTACCGGGTCTTTCCCGGGGGTAAAGAGCGGCCGGGGTGTGGCGTTGACCACCCACCCACCCACATCTAGCGCCGAGGTCAAAAAGAGAGTAGAGCCATACCTCTCCTTCCCATCTGGGCCTTTGTGGGCTGTTGTAGGGTGAACTTTTTGGGACCAATGATTGGAATGCGGAGGGGGTAGCAGAGATGGAGTATTAGATGATAGGGGTACAAAATAAAGATGAAATGTGCGTGAAGGTAGAAAGTTCGCTTGTGCTAAGGAGGCTGCCGGATGTCGGGGGATTCTGTTGGTGTGTGTGATCCTATCTTTGTGTTAGCTAAGCCAAAGTGCTAACTGGGGAGTGGAGACTTGCGCTTCGCGCAAGTCGACGTCCCCCTGTTAGCCATTCTTGCGTTTGACCGCATCGCTGGTCTCTAAAACAGACACCGAAACTCTTAACATGGCGATATGCTTAAGCTGACGATGCTAAAATCAGGCTGAGGGCCTTGACTGATCGTGTCAAAGACTAGGGCCTAAGTTGTCCTGGACTGATTATGGGAGTGATAAACTTTGATTGGTTGGCTGTCTGTGTTCTTGAGCCCAGCCTGGCTCTGTCGCAAACTAGAGGTATGCGACGTTTGTCAGGCGCTTAGGTGAAGCCGCCGCGCCTGGGGCAGGGGAGTGCGGACCGTGCCCCGAATTTGCGTGTTATACCCTGGCATTTGCCTCACAACTGAGGAAAATTCACGGGAAAACCTCAGTCAGGGTAACCGAAGGGCGCTCGGCTGATCTTTGTGTTGGCACGGAGAGTTCAGTTTTATACTCGTACGTTAAAGTGCAATCTTAGTAATTAACCAACTTCTTCTTCTTCTCCTCCTCCTCCTCCTCACGGTTGAAAGTTATGGCCTTCTCAACGACGTATTTCCATTTCCCTCGATCCTGGACGCAGTTTATCCAATTTTTAACCTTCATTTGACAAATGTCCTGTTTGACGTTATTCACCCATCGGTACTTGGGTCTTCCTTGTGATCTTTTAGTTAAAGGATTCCATTTAAATATCTTCTTCACTGTTCTGGTATCTGGCATTCTCTGTACGTGACAAAACCAGCTTAGTCTTTGAGCTTTAATATAATTATCTATATTTTTATGTTTTGTCAGTTTAATTAACCAACTTGATGCACAAAATATTGTTTTATAAGAAGTTTATTATATGCCTCAACATGTTTGGAGCACTATTTGCTCATCATCAGGAGGTCAAAATTGTATTATACAGCATCTGGTATCATCACACCTGTAGATGGCCGTCCGGTGCAAAGGTTGGGAGAGTCCTCTCCCAATCTGTGCACCGGATTATACTGAGATGCACGGTCAGCAAAACAAAAAAGAAACTTAAAGTGTGTGTTTAATCTGTGAAGGGAGAACGGAATGACAGACGATGTGACACGCGGAATGACTGCGCAATGTGAGCATGCGCACTGCGGCTGCATGGCCTTGTAACATATTGCGTATCAAATCTTGTGTAGCTGCTGCATTATATCTCTCGAAAGTACGCTGAACTCCGCCCTTCTCCTGTGTTGTGAGCCTTTCATCAATCTTCGTACAACTGGGCACTTCAGTCGTTAAGCGGTGGATGCCCGGAGGTTGTGTCGCTCGTATGAGACGTTGGTTGGATGGCAGCAGTGGGGTTCTGATTCATGGCGTTTGCCTCGTTTCTGGTCACCGCAACAGTAAGGAAGGTGCAACTGCAGGTTGGCATTATAGAATTCACGCAAAACTTGGGCCTGGATGCAGCAGGCTTGTCGACGGGATTTGTGTATTGTGTGAGGTTTCAACCGTCGTCCGCCGAGCCTTGTTGATGCATCCCTACCGCCGTACTGAGCCTTAAATTCCTTCAAATGACCTGAAAGGAACTTAATACCCTCTTCAGAAAATATTACTTTTCCTCCGAAGGCCAGTTTGTTGGTGCTGTTTGGGTAGAGATGGGCCAAACGTTTGCTCGGATAGTCCGATGGTGAGTGTGTCAGCGTTAATGTGGGTAAAAGCCAGTTCAAATGTGATGGCACACGCGCAGAAACCAGATTTCGTCTTTCGGCGAAACGGACGGGTCCATTTTAATCGGCGGTGGGCGTCAGTTCAGTTGGCTACTGGCAGCGGAGTTGTGCGCATCAGCGGTAGTAATGCTGGATACACTATGTTCCGAGGTAGTGAGAATGGTACTGGCTGCCCACTCCATTCGCCAGTTTCCTCTTCACTTCTTCCGTGCGTCACCATGTGCCATCACATTTCAACTGGGGTCTGAACACTTGCATCGTTACCGCGTACCGTAACGCCGTAACTTTGCAAGTGACTCACACGATACGGAGTTACGAGCTGAACTTTCATCCCGCGCCTCACGCTGTAACTATCCTACGAGCGTTACACCGTGGGGTTCCCAGTTTGTTACGAGAGCCCGAGCGATTTCTTTGCAGTTAGCAGCGGCTTCGTGCCGGGTAGCAAAGTCGGTATGGCGACTGACTACGGGCTGGACGGTCCGGGATCGAATTCCGGTGTGGACGAGATTTTCCGTCCGTCCAGACCGGCCTTGGGGCCCACCCAGCTTGCTGTACAATGGATACCGGGTCTTTCCCGAGGGTAACGTGCGGCCGGGGCGTGCTGCTGACCGCTCACCCCCTTCTAGTGCCGCGGTCATGGAAGAGTAGAGCTATACCTCTACCCACCCTCTGGGCCATATCGGGCCTGTAACGGGAAACCTTTACCTTATATATATATATATATATATATATATATATATATTACTCTTTAAATCAAAAGAGAAAAGAGCGGCGTTGGTGGCAAAGGCAACTGTACACAAGCAGGGAAGTGTACAGCGGTTCAAGTTTGCTGGCAGACTTGAATTTTCAGCCGGCCAGTGGGTTATATAAGAATTTCACCAGAATGTCTCCCAGTAAATTTGAATTTTTAATGAATTTGACTGGAGAAAAAAATCTCGAGAAAGGACACAACGTTCAGGAAAGCCATTTCTGTTGAAGAACGGTTTGCACTGACGCTACGTTTCGATAAATTCTATGACACTTTCCTGAGTCCACTCCATTTCGCAGTTACCAAAACGCTCAAGAAGCCGGCACAGCACTACAGATTCGCACCAGTCTTCAAGACAGGAGCATCAGGAATGGAAAGAAGGGAAGAGGAGCGGAGCGTGGCGACGTGTCACGTTGCACGTCCGCACCTGATCAGGCCGGAACCGTATCATCCCTTTGATGTGACGGCCAAATAACGACAGCGCACCGAACAAGTCCGTAACGTAACCAACTTTTGATACGTTACGTTGTCACAAGTCCCGTCCATACTGTCACGTTACGGTGTTACGGTACGCGGTAACGTTACAAGTGTGGTCCCACCTTTTTCAGAGGAGCCACCCAGCTGTGCTGCACAGAACTCCACTTCGTTTCTCGCTGCTGCCGTCAGTGTGATGGCGGACATCTTGCTTTTCGGCTGTCATGTGCATCCCACTGTTAAAATACAGGTAAAGCAGTCCCGTTACAGGCCTGGAGTGGCCCAGAGGGTTCCAGGAAGTTAAGATTCCCAGATTTCATGACGTCATAGGATGGTGGTGAGGTTGTCAGCCTTACGCACTGGCCGCCTTTACCCCCAGGAAATGCTCCAGGTACTCATTTCTGTTAGAGGCTGAGTCGACCCCAGCGTCATAGTGCGATTGGAAGGATTTTATGTCAATGAAAAATTCCAATAACACCAGCTGGGATCGAAGCAGCGACCTTCCGATTTGTAGCACAGCGCCTTAACCACTGTGCTACCGCGGTAAGGTTAAGATATGCCTTTTAAAAATAGTTACAGTCCACAAGAAAACGGACTTTGTCAGTCGTCATTCTCGACTGGCCACTCGAAGCCGGTTATTGCAGTGACCGATCATTGTGTTCGAGGGGTCCCAGTTTCAGTTCCAGGCCCGGTGACGGCTCGTCTGTTCATGTTTTATGCAATAATGCCTCGAGAACCTCGAGTAAAATTCCGGTATTGCGCGTCGTAGTATACAGCGGTTGGTTCCGTCCTTACCTTTCAAAGTTCATTGTTCACCAGTCGCCATGCACTGCGGACGTAATACGCTTGATCTTTTCATAGCGACGCCTGCTCATTAGCGTCGGATATATTGCACTACCAACTGATGCCTTACAGAGCACATATAATTCTGCCTTGCGTCGCCCTAGCGCGACGAACGTAAGGGCAAGTCATTGCCAGTTTACTCTCGTCCATCAGACTTGTAATTGTCCGAGTACAATCACGCGCCGCATAACGACGTTTCGGTCAACGACGGACCGCATATACGACGGTGGTCCCATAAGATTATATTATAATATATTAAAAAGGTAAGGTGATCCCGTTACAGGCCCGGTGTGGCCGAAAGGTTGGGTAGAGGTATTTGCTTTACTCTCCCATGACCGCAGCACTAGAAGGGGGTGAGTGGTCAACAGCACGCAAAGGCTGCACTTACCCACTGAAAAGACCCGGTACCCATTTTACAGGAGGCCCCAGGGCCGGTCTGGGCGGGCAGAATATCTCGTTCCCACTGGGATTCGATCTCGGACCGTCCTGCCGATAGCTCAGTCGCTATCGCTATACCGACTGAGCTGCCGAGCCCACATAATATAATATTATAATTTAAAGTTATAATACCACTGTGTTACAACTGCCTACATTATGCAGTACAGTAACATGCTATACAGGTTTGTAGCCTAGGAGCAATAGGCTGTACCATATAGCCTAGGCGTGTAGTAGGCTGATATTATCTAGGTTTGTGTAGGTACACTCAGTGATGATCGCACAACGACGAAATCGCCCAACGGCACATTTCTCAGAGCCTATCCCCGTCGTTAAGCGACGCATGACTACGCGACTGTTTGAGCGTTGAGCCACGTCCTGTGCCTTCAGAAAGCAAACCCTCTCTCTGCCCTTTTGGGTAAGTGCGAACACGCCAAGTCTGAACGGCCGCAGAAACTGTTCCTCAGTTTGTGTTTGTAAAATTCCCATCCCTTTTTCTACCATTCTATTTGACAGAGGGGGTGTAGAGAGAACTTGACCACAGTCGTGTAGGGAAGGGTGGTTTGGATTGACGAAGAAAAAGTGAAAGTGATAACGATATAATAGACAGTGGGGGCGGGAGGAAGGGGGAACTTTCTTTGGTCGGGTTTTTTGTTTCCCTAATTCTTCGATCGAAGCGATATGGAAAAACAACCAAAACAGAGTCCGTTAGCACTCAGTTTACAGCTACGGTGCAGCAGTTTTTGGTCGTCTTAAATTTTAATTCAAATTTCAATTTAAAATAAATCTCAATGTAAAAATACAAGTAATTTGCCAGCGGTCATTTACACGTATTTGTCTTCAGGTACTTTCTCCGTTATCAACGTGATAGCTGTATAACCACACGAAATATACAGCGCCTGGCATTAGCTGTGAACTGGTAACAGCTCTGTGTAGACGTCATTTGTTCGCTTGACACAGTACCGTTGTGGGCTGGCTTATGGCTGCCCATATATTGTAGCTCTTATGCATTGCTTCGAAATTGCAGTTCCGCGACTGGACGGACGGTGTCGCTGATCTGATTAGACCATTCCTTGTGTTGTTAGGCGAATGCACATTGTAGGCGGCGCGTTTTTTTACTGTAATGTGCGGGTCTGCATTTCGCCCTCTCTCGCTCTGTCTGTGTGTGTGTTTTTTTTCCCCCATTATCATTCTGCATGCTCCATTACTGTGCAGCAATACTACATGCGTTGGTGGTTTCTTACTAACCACATAATTTCAACTGAAATTCCTTGTTCTGTATACAAGATTGTTTTTTACTATAATTGTCTATAATTTGTCAAAGGGTATATTGTTCGTACATTTTTTTTAATTTTTGTTAAATTTGTTAATGAGTTTGTTTTTACTCACGGCCCAGTTTTCTGTCCGTAATGCTGCAGCTTTTAGACTGTCTCTTTCCTGCTCGAGTAGTTTGCAATCATATAATGTGTGGTCTGCTGTTTGTTCTCCGCTTTTGCAGGAGCACATTGGGCTGTCTAAAATGTTTGTATTTGTGCAGGTATGATTTAATATTACCGTGTTCTGTTGCCATTGTAAAATTTGGAGTTTCGTATGCATGCATGTATGCGTGCGTGCGTATGTATGTATGTACATGTGTCTCGTCACGTGCACTAACAGTCACTGTTTCTACACACATCACACGCACATACACACACACACACACACACACACACTAACTGTTGCCTGCTGCAGTAACAAATACCCAATGTTCTCTCATACAGACGATCCCACAATCGTATTAATGAGTTTGGAATTATTGTAAATGTGACGCTTTATCGATTGATAAATGCAGGTGTTTTTTGTGAGGTGGAAGCGAAATCTCTAGGCTACGTGTGTGTCTGTACCAAACGTACATAAAGGGCTATGAGACAGGCGGTCGCAGTGGGGTGAGGGCCCTGAAGATGGCTATGCTGCTGTTTGTAGCGAGTCTCTCCGTGTTATCAGCGGCCTGGCTACGTAATAGGAAGGAGATGTGATACAGCAGAGGCACTGGCAGTCCGGCATGTTGCCAGCACACTCTCTCACTCCGTCCCATGTTGCCAAGTCTTCTTCACTTCATGTAATTGGCGACACATACCTTGACCTTTTTGCTTGCGGTGGATGTGGTTATCGGCTGTCACTTGTTACCGAGACGCCGACGCCATACGTCGCCTTGGAGAGAGAGAGAGACAGAGAGAGAGAAATTCTGCGCATGTCTGGTGCTTGTGATGGAGTTTCTGTTTAGATGATGCGACGCTATCTTGTCGCGTCCAATAGCCGATTCAGATGTCATTACTGAAGGAAATTCAACAGGTCTGCAGACGTCTCCAGTAACAACGTCGCCCGCTAACGACGTGATTATGTGGAATACAGGCAGCACTCTAAGAACAAGAAAGGTGTAGATACCTTTTTGCTTCGTGAGGCGTGGCTTAGGCGTTCTTTGTGTTTCGTAGCTGCTGGACTTGTGTTGTTTAGCAGCTGCCCGTGCTGACCTGAATCATATTGCATCTTTCAGATCGCTGCTGTCCTTTGTGAAGACAGTCGCACTGCTAGACAAAACTGCACGGTGTAAGCAGAACGTCAAAGTTTAAAGGCGTGACGTTCAAGAAATATGGATCCGGGTTAGCTCAGACCAAGGGCTGGACGGTCCGGACGACGAATTCCGTCGGGGCCAGGAGAGTTGCTTGTCACCTGAAACTACCAGGGCGCCTGTTCAGTGGGTATCGGTAGCGCCCTACCAGCTGTAGTAGTGTGAGGCGAACAGCTCGTCTCCATCTTGTGCCGTGGCTGAGGGTGAATGGAGCCGTACCTCTGCTGACCCCATACGGACACGGACAGCTTCATCTCTCGCTTTTATGGCGAAGAATTTTGTATTCAGGTCGCTCTGGTGAGGATTTTAAGGGGACCGCGCTGCTGTGGTGTCTACAGAAGCCTCGCGTACAATGTGTTTACGTTTCTGAAGCTGTTTACGTTTCTGAAGCTGACGATGGGCTGGGTATGTAGCTAAGATGGAATTTTGTGATTTATATCCGTCGCTTGGTGTGATATGTAGCTAGCATGGGAGATAATAGGAAGTGCTTAACGGAATGTACATGCCGCTTGAAGAGCGGAGGGTAGCAGTGAGATGGGTCATGAAGTTGTGAGGATGCGTGAACGCTGTAATAAGTTTCGTTGCGTGGACAGAACAGCTAATTGCGACTGTGCAAGAATCAAGGTAGCCATTTTGTGATAATATTAAGACAGGCAGTGTACGTCTAACGCAGCGCGGTGGCGTTCGTCTAACCGTTGTTACCGTGGAAGGGCAAAAATGGGGGTTCTTTCGTATGAAGAAAGGGAAAGTAATGTCCAATGCTTCCTGTTTTCTGAAGGATAATTGCATTTTAGAGCGCTCCTAGGCTTTACCTTTTGTCCCTCTGATGAAGATTAGTATGGAGCATTGGTGGAGTGATTCTGACAGGTGAAAACGAAAGCACTCAGAGAAGAGCCTCTCCCAGTGCCACTTCGTGGATCACATGGAACTCACCTGGGGCTAAATCCGAGCCTCCGCGATGAGAGGTCGGCAACTGACCGACGGCTGCATGTACTTCTCCGACTGTCCTGAACGGCGTATCACTTTTTGGCTGGAAGATGTGGGTGCGTTGTATGGAGACGCTATGTTGCTTCCAACCATATGAACGTATTTTGTGTTCATGGGACTTTACATCGCAATTCTGTGTCGGTAAGTATCCAACAAGATGCAGCTATACACAGTTTATTTTATCTGTAAACTGCTCTACATGTTTCGGTTGGTTTGTGCACCCACCATCAGGAGCACAAATAACTATCTACAGCATCTCGTAGAGGCCAGTTGAAATGTGATGGTACACGCGCAGAAACCGGCGAAACGGACGAGTCTATTTAAATCGGCGGGGGCGTCAGTTCGGTCGACTGCTGGCAGCAGAGGCGTGCGCATCAGCGGTAGTAATGCTGGATACACCATGTTTCGAGGTAGTGTGAAGGGTACTGGCTACCCACTCCATTCGCCAGTTTCCCCTCCCGTGTGCCATCACATTTCAACTGGAGTCTACTAGTCAACCGTTGTTGCTATCGTGGTGGAGTTGAGACTCACACCCATTCACATCTCCATCACAGTAGCTACAGGTAACAACAGCGGTTGACTAGTACCAGATGCTGTAGGTACAGCTATTTGTGCTCCTGATGATGCGTGCACAAACCACCCGAAACATGTAGAGCAGTTTACAGATAAAATAAACTGTGTATAGTTGCATCTTGTTGGACATTTATTGACATACATGTGAACGTACTTAGGTCTTGGAATGTCGTCGTGTAAACAAGATACTGGTCGTACCGCAAAGGGAACACCATGTCTCGTTTTCTCTGTGACGTACGTACAGAAGGCATCAATTGCCATGGAGACGCACCAGTGCGTTTCTTTTGCAGTGTTGCGCTACTCTCACTCTGTGTGTGTGTGTGTCAGCTAAAGTGTTGCCGCCATTTTTTGTTGCCGGTAACAGTAAGACGTACTAAGATCTTCGTGTAAAGTGTCCGATATTTTTGTCGGGTTTTAACCAAACTTGGAATTTCTCATTAGAATTTAAGAAAAGTCTACACTATCAGTATTCACTCAAACTCGTCCAGTGGGGGTCAGGCTGGTTCAGGCGGACGGAGATGGCGAATTTCGCGACTAAATGCGCCCGCGCCTCAAATGCTTTTCTGTAAGTTATGTCCTTGTGGCCAGTGTGCAGGCCATATGTAACGCAGTGTCACCAGTACGCAGTCTTTGCAAGCTGCAGTTTCTGGTTTAGTTTTGTTATGAAAGTGCGGTGTTCGTTCAGTGTTTGCTGAGCAAGCACTGTTGAGTTTCGAGTCTGGTGACACGCAATAAATTATCCAGCTAGTATAAAACCGATATTTGGAGGAGAGAGAAGTATTTACTTAACGACGCTGACAGTTGCTAAGATTATGTATTGGCGGTGCTAGAGGAAGGATTTTGAGAGTGGTGAGGCATGTAGCACGCATATGGGATTCGGAATGCATACAAAATTTGTGTCCGAATTCCTGCAGCCGTGGAGAAGTAGGCTTGTTGTCGATTAATGCGGATTGTCGCGAAGTCGATAACCTGGTGGCATAAATGCCAGGGATGTCCTGATCAGTTGTGCCACTATTAGTCTCTCAAAAACTCTCCTATGGTAAATGGGAGTGCAGTAATGTGGGTAGACAGACTCTGAGGTCTGGGAGGCCAGTTCGGCCTAGTCCAGCTCATGATAGCAGGTTGTATCTTTGGTAAGACTCATCAGCTTCACATATAAATATACAGTGATGTATCAAACACAACAAAACTTTATTATGCTTACTATTGTAGTAGGGCAACATATTTCGATTCTTATAGAATCATCTTTAGGCCCTTCTAAGATACAGATCCATACTTAGCAATGTTTAAAATGCGCTATGGGATCCCAAACGCTTACATTCTTGATATAACTATGTATAAAACGCATGTGTCGTTTTGTTCTTATTGTACAATCAGGATACTTATTTCTAAAATTTTAACCTGTACATATGAAGGAGGTTACACGTATGTATTTGAGATGTGTTGTTATAGAACTTTGGAAATAGTTGTATATATTGTTGCTAACTACAAAATATTGTATTTAGACGTTAAGACGTTAAAAACATTAAAAACTATGCAGTAATTTTGCGCTTGGTAAGTGATGTCTTCCCTACGTTACCGTTATATTCTTGACGAACTTTTAGGCTCTTATCTCCAGTGTTGAGTGGTTGGCTTTCTGTAATGACAATGAAGGCGTATTGATGTCTTTTATTTCACGAAGTTTAAACTCATCAGCTTCATTTGTGTGTTATTCGAATTTCAGTGACAATACATGAAGATTTTGAAACAATAATGACGAATTCGTCGATTTAACAGGTAAAAACTCATATCCTACCTCGTGGAAAAATTGCGTTTCTATTGCAAATGACAAATCATTAAAGATGGAGAAGTAAATTCATTGTGTAGGTAGAAGCGCGGATTTTTTGAATGTCGAAGCACATGGTAAACTGTGTGGGACAAAAATCAAGGGCTAAAAAGCTTTGTGATTCCCAAACCGGAAGTGATGTAAGCCTGCGGAAATGCTGTAGTTACACTCCCGTAGTTTGCCTGCCAATGCACGTGTTGCTGTTCTGTGTTTGCCGAAACCTACAGTAATACTCGGGATACACAAATATGTGTCGTACTTTGTTTAACCCCCTCCCCGTCCGCACCCCCTACTACGGCT
>Ga0123354_10003036_pt1 | contig 22885 bp, 12 predicted proteins | sample TergutLab28metaG_2_FD_97872 | JGI IMG/M metagenome (GOLD analysis project Ga0123354, IMG submission 97872) | Labiotermes labralis P4 segment gut microbial communities from Petit-Saut dam, French Guiana - Lab288 P4 | ecosystem: Host-associated > Arthropoda: Insects > Digestive system > Gut ... | reverse complement strand
TGAATATTTTAAACATGGTATATACTCTCCGTTTTTTTCTCTTAAAAATGCAGTTTGTTTCATAATTCTAACGTATTTGGTTCCTGTATTATTCACATTTTATATACAGAGTGTGCTAAAATTTAAAAAAATAATTCCGGCGCCAAAAGGTTAAAGGAGCACTAGATCACACTCTCTGGAGAACTCGCTTTGGACGAGGGTATGGTACGTGATGATGATGATAATAGAAGAATATTTTCAAATCTGCTTTCTTATAAATTTCATATTATTCATTCATATGCATCTTTATAGTACAGAAAAATCAGCGAGCATTGTGTACTGTAAAATTTTGTGATCTTTGAACATACATTTAACAGTGTAACAATTTTGTATCTGCTGCATGATGTATGACTAGATTATCTGTGCCCTTGTTTGAGTTTGGTGTACACTTGTGGGAAATATTTTTCTGGCAGTATGAAGCTACCATTTCAGTGCACTGTATGTATGTAAACAATGTCACATCTGTAAGCAACTACTGTCTGGAATTTGGCTGCTGAGCAGTTGCACATGAAGAGCCAAGTGCAGCAGCATGATGCAGTTGCGACTGCTTCATGCTGCAGTGGATTATACCTGGTATCAGTACATGCATTTAGTTGCTGTAATGATGGCATGGAAAGCGAGATTGAAGGGGATCCACGAGATGCGTCTGTTCTCAAGCAGCATTATTAAACATGTTGCCAACAGTGAGTTTTCTTCAAGATTGTTGAGGTACTAAAAATTTTGAACTGCTTATGCCTGCTCGATTATCCTTAGAGCCCAGGAGCATCTGTCGTGAGATCGATTCTGTGGTGGCTTTATGTTGCTCTCAGTAATACAATACAAACTTGGGTCTTCACGTAAAGTGCCCGATATTTGTCTGATTTTAAAAATAAGGATTTTATGACATATTTTAATAAAAGCCTCCAATATCAAATTTCATGATTGTCCGTCCAGTGGGAGCCGAGTTGATACTTGCAGAGATACAGACATGACCGAACTGATGGACGCTTTTCATGACTGTGAATGCACATAAAAAATGGAACAATTATGTGGAGGAAAAAAGTAACCAAACAGTGTACATATAATGTTAAGATTGTGGCACATTCACATAACCACTTTTGCCACTGAAATATGCAACAGTACATTCTTTTTAGTATTGTCGAGGTACAGAATATTTAAAAACAACGCACTGGTTTCATCATCAAGGGTGAAAAATCCATGAAGAATTTTTCTTGGACTTTTTGCAGAAAACAAAACTCCATTGCTTTCACAGCCCCAATCTCTCCCCACAGACTTCTTTCTGTTCCCAGAATCAGAGTTTAGTGTAAAAGTATGTCACTTTGAATCAGCAGTGGAAATACAAGAAAAACTCTAAAGTGGCTGACATACTTCTTCAAAATCACATATGGAATGCTGGGAAAAAATGGAATCATGATTGGAATCATATTGGTGTAGGAGGAGGCTATTTCAAAGAACAAAGTTTCTCTGATACGTCATCCTTTATTTAATGCGAGGACTTCTCAGTAAACTTCATGTTGGAGAGCCTCTACTCCTTCACCCATAACAATACTAGAATCAGTTTCATTTGAACACACTTCACCTATACAGTATAAATTACATGCAGTAAAAACTTAACTTCTGAACATCAGTCATACTAAATCATAACACGCCTAGCAGAACACATCTATTTGAATTAAGTAGTCTAATGGCAGGTCAGAGGTTAATGATAATTTTGTATAATAATAATAATAAAAAAAAAATGAGTACGGAAATTGTATAGCATGAAAACACTGCACACCCTGTTATTTATCCTGTAAGATGATATTAAAAAGTTACACCTCATATAAATGTATTCAGTATTTAATGGAGTGTCAAGGGAACAGATACAGTGTATTTGTTCATTCGGAGTTTTCTGGAATTTCTTAATTTATGCTTTCCCACATTTGGTATTGATGTCTTAATTGGTTAACTTACATTCTTGTGTAAATAACTTAAGGAATTAAATTGTATTTCATGCTCAACAAATCCTCTTACTATGCAGTGAATGATAAGATACTAGCAACAGAGAGTAATATTAACCCTTTGGAACTGAAAGTCATCCACACAGAATGCACAGTGTGTGGCCGAAATGCCTGACACAATTTGTGTATGTTGCTGACAGCATGCAAAGTAAAAGTGACCATTTCAATTCTCAGCTTTTTAGCATACACTGTGCATTTAATTCCAGTGCCAAAGTGTTAATGACATAACAGTCATATAAAGGACTACATAAGTATTACCAGTTTAAAAATTGTTATACAACTTTTCTACATTCACTCTAGATCTGGTGTGAATAACAACCTGGTACAGTTGATGATTTGGTCTTCTGGGATGTGATGCCCTGTAGTTTGGTAGACGTGCTGACAAAACTGCATGGCGTGACATTCCAAGAAGACTGTTGTCTTCATATTCACTGGCATGATAACCTTACATCTCAGCTGTTGCAGATAACATTTCAAATTGGTGAAGTTCAGGAAAAGTTAAATTAGAGGGGGTCCTCCATATAAGTGTGTCTGCAGTTACATTGGCAACTTATTCAAAAAACCACACAAAAATTCCACATCTAAGTCATGCAATTTAAAAGGGGAGGAACAATTATTTTTTGTGCCTTTCAGCATCTGTTATGAGCATCAACTTTGACTCTTCTCTGTTGCTTTGTGCTGAATCTAATGTGATGCATGGCTGGTATTGGAAGTCAGCCATGTTACTTTTGTAACAGAATACTTGTATAACATTCTTGTCAGGAAATATTCCCTCATATATATTATTTTTGTATAGTCCCACCTTTTTTATATGGACCCCAATGTGTATCAGGACCCACTGTGTATGTGTATATATATATTTGCATGCGAGTTGTGCGGTTTTCATAGCAGTGTAATTTGAAGATGGTTCTTCTGGGATGTGATGATGTGCCACCAGGTTATTGGTTCCTGGTACTCTGAAGGAACATATTTGTTCTCAATGGCAAGTGGACTAAGAAGAATGGTCCACTTGCCCTTTGAGAATGAAGGCAGGTAACATGCACTGCTTACCTTGCAATGCAACCTCACATCCTGCACACTGAAAACCTCAATATACTTGCCTATTTGTGTATATGATGTAGGAACTTCAACATGGATTAAAACAGTATAATTAAATGGGCAAAGGAATGAAATGTGAAACAAGGACATTTTACAGAATCTGAAAGTAGACACTGCAAGAAAAATCAGTAGTATTATTATAACAGTGATGTAATGTGCACGCCAAGAAATGGAACTTTTCAGAAAGATCAAACATGAATGTCAAGTAGCCAGCCATTATGGATACCAAGTATAAAGTGGAGAGACCACAGAAAGCAGAGAAGTGAGAGAGTGGGAATAACTCATCCTAGTGGCAATGCATATAACTAAACTAACTACACTCTGTGGGGTTCTTACAAAGTTGAGGGTCACTCAGATGGTAAAAACACTTCCTTTTATGGATCTTGGAAATTCATTCCCATATTCATCAGAACATCATAGTGTACCCTATTCTGGGTTAGAGTGAATATACTCCATACACTCACATATTTTTTCAAGAACTATTTCCGTACAAGGTGTTGCTACTAAATAATGATACTTCAAGCAAAATTCCTGACCTTGGAAAACATAAATATATAAATGTATATATACACTAGTTACTGTTGAATATTCCCCAGTTATGTGCCAAACAATGCTCAGTTATGGTGACACAGTATCAAGTAATAAATTTTTTATATACTTTTTAACTTGTCATGATCACACTCTGTTACAAAAAGAAATTAGTATAAACGTCACATTTCTTGTGAGAATGAAGAAAGCTGCCACCAAAACCGTCCATATTACATTAGTTGTATGGATAAGACGGCAGAGTTACTTTTACAGTTATCTCACAAAGTGACTTCAGTGATGCTACAAGGCCTGGAAGGCTCATATGGAGGGGTATGTAGCTCCCACAGTAAATAACTTTGAAAGAAAATATAATGCACATACAATAATTTCATTAATAATGTATGTATAACGGTGTGGAAAAACACTGTTGACCACAACTTAGGAATGACAGTGTTCTTCTATACTGCCATTATCATATCACAATGGTATGAATGAAGGTAAGAATACTGTACTTGTGTGAAACCAGTTTCATTATTTAATAGCCACACCTCCCATCTATTTCTGGGTCTCTGGGGGTGGTCTATTCCTTTCCACTTTATAGATTAAAATTCTGTATATATTTCTTACCTCTACCATGTGTGCTTTCTTCTACCAAAAGATTACACAAAAGTAGGTCTAAAATAATTTGTGCAATAATCTGTATTATTTTGTGTTTATGGTTAACCTGTTTATAGCAACACATCAAAAGAAGTTGTCACATGTGCACAACAGTGAAGACAGTTTAAGCATGAATACTTAAAGATACTCATTTTACAGGTAGTAACTGTACACTTCTGACTAGTTATATATGGCCACGAGTTTCTTAGTGCACGGTTATGTTATGTTGTGCATCTCAACATTTAACCACACACTGATGTAAACCTGAGCCAGAACACATTGTGCTTCATGGAAAACATATTAATAAATCTGTACTGTGGCCACAAAAATAAGTCCCATGTATTGAACCTATACTGCATATTCTCCCTCATTCTTGTACTTCTTTTCACATGAATGTGAGAAGTGATAACCACATCATCACCTTCAGTAGCAACAGACAATTGGGTTGGAAGGGAATGCAACAGTAAGCAGAAAGTGGGCAACTTCAAGTGCTGCCATCGCCATCATCCATGGAACATCTTTCTTTGGCCACAGTACAGTTCTGGAAGACTTAATAATATTGATTCTTGCACACAGCTGCAACCAAATAACAATATATTCCAAGTCCGGACATTAAAAGCATTGAATACTGCTGTTTTCTGCCATATAGAGATGTACCAACATTTCATAGGAACCTGCTGCCTCCATCATTCCTGATCTTACTCTGTGACTTCACGACTTCCACCAGACTGCACGGTGTTACATTTTAGAAGGCAACAGTGCTCATTGTCAAAGCTGTGACCTTGTACATGAAAACACTGATCAAAGAGTGTGATAAAACTGATCCAGTTCTCACTTTGGAAAAAGATTGATATGGAAGATATTATCATACACCTGTAGTATCAAATATTGTTCATATTTATAACAATTCTTGTGGCTTTTGCACAGACAAAAGTGCCTAACATTTTGGGACCAATTTTATCCTCTGTCAGTAATGCGCTACACAGATACTTAATCACAGATTTTATCAAGACTTCTTCGTACATGCCAGCTGCTGCACATGAATTGCAAGTACAGTACTGTTTTGCAAACGTATGTACAAGGAACTGCTTGTTCTGTATTAAACTGTGGAACATCATGGTGTAAATCTATGGAATACATAATTCTGCATCTTGGAGAACATACTGTTAGCAGCATTGGAATCTGAAGCATTTCTGTCAAAGATGATCTAACACACTCCAAATGCTTTACATTATTACACATCCATAAAACAGCTGTGTTTGTGAAAAAACTCTTAAATTGACACATATTGCTAACCTCAAAATGTAGGCAGTAGGTTGCCTTGAAATGTTTGTAACCAAGTAATGGACTGGCTACATGGCCCTGTAACCCGAAAGATAATTTAATTTTCACAGCCATGGAAACCTCAACTCTCATAATGATAATCTTATGTGGAGGCAACAATGCATAAAGTTGGACGAATGGAATCTCTTTCAATCAAAACATTACACTGTTTCTACCTGAATGTGGAGGCAATAGGCTAATATAAATGTTACACGGTTTAGGGAGGCTATATTTTGCATTATGGACTGGATAGGTAAGACCTCATTATATGTACATTTCATTCTAAGAATATATAAAGAAATTAATATTTAACGGTGTCAATGATTTTTTCGACTTATAGTTGCAACAATGAAGTTACTGACAGAAAAATCCTTAATTCTATGCAATAAGATTGCTGGTGTCAGTTCTGCATGGTTCAGACAGTGATATATTACATTTTGGAGCACTTGCTTTCTGGGTTTTGTCCGTCACACGCTGTTCTAAAAAGAAAACTTCCGGAAACTCAACGTGTTACTGTCCTCCATTTCATTTACATTTAAATACTTAGCTGAGGACCTTGCTTCTATTAAATATATTATTTGATAAGCAGCATAGAAAACCATAAAAAATGTATAGGTAAGTAGAATTAACAACAAATAAAGATTTTTATAAACATTAATACATGATCACCTTACATTTTTGTAATGGAAAGTACACACATGAAGTTTTCAGCATCCTAATTTGAAGTAAAATATTGTTCTTTAATTAACAAAGCACGCCTCCCAATTATGACACACAATTTTAGCATTATGGTCCTTTTTAAGACCAATACATCCATGATCTCTCCCTTTCTAGTCACCACATTTACTTTCCTCACTTATTTTACCCTTTTCTTGTGTCATTTTCCTCAACTTCCCTTGGCTACATCATCATCATCTAAGATGTCTCTCACTCACCTGCCCGGTCTCTACCAACCAGTCACATTAATTTATGCATCGCACAACCAGCCCTTGTCAACTCCCCTTAAATCTCCTTCATGTTCCATCTTTAGCACAACCCACTGTCCATGTAACATACCCCTTTTTTCCAAGCAGCTTACTGTTTTTGAACTAGAAGGACCCTGGAATAGTGTTACTGGGATTGTGTCTATGTCATCACTGCCAAGAACATCAAATCTTGCAACAACGAAGGGAAGCTGACTTGTTTAAAGGCTAACAATGACAACGTAACAGAAGCAGGGAACACTATGTACACATCGGAAATAGAAGAGACAACATGACGGAAATGGGAGGAGCAAACAGTGATGATGCCATCACACCACAAGGATCATCTACATTTTTGACAATGGTTTAACATGTGTTTTATCACTGATATTTATTTGGGAAGCATGCAGTAGTGCAAGCTGGAAGGTAGTGGGTTTAAATCCCAATGGTGTCACTGGAATATTTCATTCACATAATCCTTCCATCCACAAACAGCCATGGGATCAACTCAGCCTCTTAACAGAAATGAGTACCAGGAATATTTCCTGGGGGGTAAAGATGGTCTACGCATAAGGCTGACAACCTTACCATCTTCATGTGCAGACTGTCTCCTGGAACCCTCAAGGCCTGTACAGGGATTCCTTTACCTGCACCTACTTACATTGACTTTTTGCACTGCCACTATGTACACACCAAAACATTTCAGAAACATCTGTTTCCTTGCATTGACTCAGGCTTCTGCCATGGTATGAATAGCATCTTTGCTCTTCTGGGATATTACACAGCATAGATTGGTAGTTGGTACCAATGTATAATGCATAAGATCCCTGAAGAGTGAAGATCTAAACTGTTTCCTTCTTCAGGTGAATCAAAACTAATCACAAACCAAACAGGCATCCATAAAAACATCAGTAAAAGTTAACATACCTAACTGCTTAGTATCTGACATATGTCTTGGTGACAGGTGCAAGCACTACCACTGATGATAAGAAACAGAACCCAAATTTGTTAACAGGCACAAGAAAATTTTTCAGCTTCACTTGTAGAAATGAAATGTGTGGTGTAATTGAAGAAGATCCAGTCAGAATTGAATACCTCAAAAGACAGCATCTATAACTCCTAACAACAAATGGACTCAAAATCATCGCAAAACTGAAGATGCCCAAGACAGCTTTAAACACATTCAAATTTAGAATCATGTTTGAACAAAAGGAACTGGTTTACAACACTCACATTTAGTCAATTGGAGTGAGACACAAGACACGAAAGGAAAAAGGATACTAATGTAGCGTGTACAGGGACTATGTGTGGCCTAAAATCTCAGGCTGGAGAATATTTTGAATAGCTGTTCCAAATGCGTACTACATAAAAAGTAGCAATGCAACAGTACAAGTCTGGGAAATTCAGCTGAAAAACATATGGTGATATGAACATAGACAAGCCCAGTCAATAGTCAATACACCAAATGCACTCTTCTACTTCCTATTCATGAATGAATGGGAAAGGATGTGGCAGTGGTAATGGCCTGACCTGAGGTACTATCCCAGCATTTGCCTAGTGGGACTGAGAAAAACCACAAAATTCTAAGTCACAACAACTGGTGTCCCATTCAAGAATAAAATGAGTCAAAAGCATTAGTGTTTGAGGGAGCTTATTTAGTTGATTGCTTCTATGACAAATATGTGAACATTTTGCTATCCCAGCTCCTACATGCATGAACCAATCTCTTTAACCATTTAAAGAACTGCAAGGCACACAGGAATGCACATAGGAAAACCCTAGAAATTAATGTTATATATTGAGACAACAAGGAAACTGACTGCATTTTTAAGTCATGCTGGATAATCCCTGTTTTATTTTCCACAAAATATCATTAATTTTAAAATGTTATCTTTTTCTGTTCAGGTAATATTTTTCATAAACCATGATGTACAACTGAATACCCATCCCACTAGGATAAAGGTTAAAAGATGTCTGGAAATATGAAGTTCCCCTGAAATGAATACAGTCCAAAACTTAAAGAATCTGAAAAGGAAAAAGACACAAGCCATGACACAAATAACATCCAGGAATTGCCTTCTAATGCTGTTCTTTCACAATTCTCACCTCTCTATAATTAGCTTAGTAAGAGAAACCCTCTGAACACAGCTTCAGACCTAATTCGGTAGCTCTGCATGTGATTACCAATTTCCTAATTGTAAGCAGTCCTCATAAATCACACCAAGGCATCTGACATGTAGGACTGAACAATCTCCAGAAATGACCATTTCCATACAGCAGCTCTCCCTGCTCTCTCTGCTCGATATACTACCCCTTCCACTGAACGAAATAACAACTTACTCCAGAGTCAAACAATGAGAAACTGTAATCTGCTCCAATACACATCACCGACCAACCAAATAACTGGTAGTCGTTTGCCTTACCACTCCTACAAGCTCTAGGGCTAACCAATCACACAGCAGGCAGTCCAGTGGTAGCATAGTATGAAAGCTGACCTCTCCAGGCTTTGGACATCATTCGCTGTTCACCAAAAGGAGTAAGAGCATTCATTGCTCTCAATGAAAAGAGTAAGCATTCTCAGCTCGCAAAAGGAGTATCAACGTTCGCCCACATAACCATACTGCACGGCACCAAAAGGAGTAACAACACAGTGCTATACCGGGCAACTGCGGCTCAGCTGTAGGACTGGCAGCTAGCAGCATCCGGCCATGACTGGGCTACCTCCGAGACATGTTCCTGACACAGCTGCCCTCTGCCCAGCTCTCCGCCACACATCTTACTGTGCATCTCCACCAACTGGCTGACCAGGCATTCACTCACCTGCAGTCAACCGGACCACACCGCTGGAGTGAGACTAGCGGCTGGTGCAACTAAATCACAGCTTCCTGCTGCAGCACATAACACTTCTGTACAATTAAAATTTTAATAAATATCCAGTATATGTGTTTACTGTAGTTGTTAATTAGTAACAACCCTTCATACAGTAACCCACAATGGTAATAACAGAACAGAATCACAGCCATGGAGATACCCACACTATCAGGAACACACAATGCTTGCTCTTCATCATGCAAAGAAAACATTATACCTACATTCAAATTACTGTAATTGTGAATGAGAGTAACTCAGTCAATACTAACATCTATTTGAAGCCCTTTCTTGGGATGGACACAGTCACACCAATATTCTTGGTTATGTCTAAAGACTTCATGAGTGTACTAACTCCATTAAAATGCTAGGAAATTAATTTTATTCCCCTCAACATTAATCACAGAATGTTGCCTGTCTTGACTGAATAATATCCAGTGGTGTCATACAAATGATGTACACCCAGTTGAATAAGTATCAGTGATTCTTCCAGAACAGTTGATTGCTATACCATGCAGGGTTTGTTAATGGTGTAAGCAACATACACCAGGCCACCAATCCAAGAACAAGCACCGACATCAAGAATATTCTCTGAGGTTCCTTATACGTTAAAATCTCCGCAAAATCTGGGAACCCCATGTGGTTGCAGAAGGCATGAGCTGCAAATGGTGCCACAAAATGGCCTGCAATTAACACAAAAACTATAATGTACAGACAGCACCCTCAGATAAGTGTGCTGTGAGACAAACACACAATGCAGCAGAGTACTGAAAGTGACAGGACATTGGGAATGGGCAGTAGAAGGATCAAAGTTCCTGCTCAACATTTTGTCTGCCCAATGGTACATCCGAAGTTTTCTCTCCCATATACCGAATAGTGGGTTATTAAGAAAGATTGTCAGGGTCATACACAATACACTCCAGATGCAACCCCATGTAATTTCTTTCTATGCGGTTACGTCAAGGATCAGGTTTAGGTTTCTCCTCTTCCCGCAAGTATCCCAGAACTGAAGGTATGAATCAGAACCGTCATTGAAACCATCACTGCCGACATGCTACAAACAGTTTGGAACAAACTCGATTATTGTGCTGATGTTTGTAGAATCACAAAGGGTGCACATATAGAGCACCTGTAAGGTATGTAACAAAACTTGGAGTGTTGTTTTATTAAATAAAAAAATACATATACTCCTATCTCAAGTGTATTGTATATGACAAGTTGTTAAAACCCGACAATCATTTTGAATAACCCTGTATTTCTACGAATATGGGATGCAAAGATGCAAAATCAATGTAGTCACTATTCTACAGAAAATGTCAAAAATAAAATAAGAAAATTAAGTTCGCAGTTCACACAAAACACATAAAACATTAACAGTCAACTATAAGCATCATATCCACAGAGACATGCATCTCCTATGTGAACACATATTACTTGTAAGCAGTGACAACCCAATCACAACACCCCCCCCCCCTTTCCTGACCCATTTTTTTTTAACAAAAACAAGTTTCCCGGTACTCTGATTAAACAATCAAGGATGAAACACAATGCATGAAAAGTTGTGAAACTTTACACAAGTCTGCTGGTACACGCTGCTTTATCGGAATGCATACCAACATGTACAAGCTGAAAGAAACTGATGTCTGGTTAATAAATTTAATTTGAAATTAAATATTAAGTGACAACACACAACACTCCAGATATTCAAGTCTTTAATTCCTATTTAGCTTCAAACTTATGAGTTAAAATTATACGCACCAGTTTTAGCAAACAGGAATGCTGAATAGGCACCAAACAATGTTGTGTACGAAAATTGAAAACCTGAAATGAAATCCACAAACACTAAATGTTTTAAAACTCAAAACAATTCCGCAAATTTGCATTGTTTTGTAATAAATTATTAATGCTGCAACATTACAACATACTTACATGATATCATTAATGCTCTTCTTAAATCTAAACCACTTTTCATTCGTTCTACCATATGATGAAAATGGGCTGAAACAAGACAGAAAGATTACAAGCCAAATACACAAAGGTGCTTTATTTTTATTACTTGAAAGGTAAAAGGTAATGGTAAAGTTCACCCTTGAACAGGCCACGAAGGCCCAGTGGGGGAGTGGAGATATAGCTCTACACTTTCTTTAACCTTGGTGCTAGATGGGGGTGGGTAGTTGCCATACCCCGGCTGCTCTACCCCCAGGAAAGACAAAGTACCTATTGTATAGGAGGTTGGGTAGGCCACAGGGCCAGTCTGCACGGGTGCAGAAAACGTTGCCCCCACCGGGATTCAATCCCTGGGCCATCCAGCCTATAGTGAGTTGCTATACCGACTGTGCCATCCCAGCCCCTATTAACAGAATCGACAAAATGGAAGTTCCTCTACCAGAAAGAAAGTAAAACATGCAACACACTGATATGATGAAATTCTACATGACAGTATGATCCAATAATCTACAGTGTTACATGCATGTTGCGGTCTCCCTAACACATGCAACTTTGTCTCACTTCTTTTACCATGAGTTGATACAGACTCACTTGCTTGAAGTAATGAATTTATGTTATGGTTGTTCTCCATCCTATTACCAAAATATGGTGCTTAGTTCCATATAACTAATTAAGGCCACCTAACCAACACAAAAATATTCAAAACGAATACCCGTCAATTTCATAAATAGTGTCGTACCTACTCCAAAAAACAGTGGGCAGACAAAAACTGCAGTCATTGGTCGGAAGCACTGTAGGAGCAGCGGTAACATGCAGGCTCTGAAGGTGAACTCTTCAGACAGCGGTGCCACCACGTGGTTACGTAGCCAGATTAAATTTGTTAAGCTTGACATCCAGTACATTGGTTCTATAAAAAAAAAAAAAAAATGTCAAAGTATGGAAAAGTAATAGTTCTAGAACGGCCATGGCATATGGTGCAGGTGGAAGGATCTGTGCAAACTGAAATACTGTCAAACCCGAAAGCAGCATCACCATCACTTAGTACCTTGGGAAGTCTGTGTACAGAAATTCCCTACTATACAGAATTCTGATTCCTACTGCAAACTGCCATGAACAAACACTGGTGATGTATCAGGGATTGACTGTATTTTTTAGTTTATTTTGTGGCTTTGAAACTTACACAGGCCACCAGGTACTGTGAATAGGTCAGAGAAATACGCTAGTATTTGCTCCAACAGTCAGGCGGCTCTGTAGGCCTATCAGGCTGCCAAAACAACCTCTCCATTGGAACAAGAGTGCCAAAAGGCAGTGAATGACACTTCCATCCATCATACTGCTGGGCTGTTTTGGGTCACTGGACACTCTGGGGTACAAGGAAATGAAACTGCCAACAAGCTAACTAGAAATGGTACTGTTCAAAAGTTTGTTGGACCAGAACCAGCTTTCGGGATCCCTAGGCGGAATATAAGAAGAAAGATAAAATCCTGGAGAGACAATCAGCATATGGTAATGTGGTGGGATCTTATCATTATCCAGAGACAGGCTCAAAAATTGATTTTAGGCCCTAGTCCAACTGCAAACACCAGACTTCCGTCCTTTAACAGGACACACACAATACAGGGTTGTTACTTGCCTCCTTACTGTACATAACACCCCCAGGATACATCATCACTTAATAGGGCTGACCAATAGTCCCTTATGTAGGAGGTTTGGAGCAGAGGAACAAACCTCACCCCAAGTTTTGTGTGAGTGTAAAGCTCTGGCTTCACTCAGACATGCATATTTGGTCTCCTCTTTCTTGGACTCAGAGGATGTTAAGAGTCTAAGTCAGGGGGCCATCTGTAACTTTAGTAAAGGCAGAGGGATCCCTTGACTTGGCATCAGATTATGGGGCATCAAAGGCCCATCTAAGGCCTAGGTGCATTGGGACCATAAGGGCTTGAACCAAATCACTAATCTACTCTAATTGTGAAGATGGTGACTGTGCTGGGCATGTACATAGGATGCAGGGAAAAAGAATGTACAGACTTTTGGAGGTAAGACCTCATGACCACATCAAGGGCTGAGGAAGGGAATGGGAGGAAAACATTAAAATTAATCTTGGGAACATGGGTGGATGAGAGATCAAATACTGTACTCAAAACATATAACAAAGACAATACATTAGGCCAGACAAATAACTTTAGGTACACAACTGAAAATACAGCTAAAAAAAATAGGGGTGTCCACATACTTCATTGAGCACCAAGTAATGATGGCATAAAATATCTGAACAGAAGACTGTAAGAAGAATATACAGACCTCTAAAAGAAGGAGAACACTGGTGAATAAGAACAAATAAGGAGATAAAGATCATATCACAAGGGAAAGATACTGTAAAATTTATGAAATCCCTGACTAAAATGGCATAGTCATGTCGAATGAAAGCAAAAATGCCAAAACAAACTGCAAAGGCTAGAATGGAAAAAGTAACGAAAAGTGGAAGACCATACAAAAGATGGAGGGACAAGGTTCAAAAAAATAAACAAACAAACTGGGCATAATAAACAGGCAGGCAATGGTCAGAGACCATTGGGACAGGACTAAGACTGTATCAGAAACAAAGGTCCACAACCGAGTTTCGTGCTTCAGAAGAGGAAGAATGACGACATATGGGACAGCAGGAGTACAACTTTATGCATTCTTAGCCTTGGCACTAGACAAAGATGTGGTCAGCTTTGCACCCCAGCCTTGTCCCAGATTCAGTCTAGATGCTTTAAAAAAATGGACTTCTTGCCTCTATAGGAACTGAACCATGATTCAAAACTCATCCAGCCTACAGCTTAGTCACTAAAAACTGAGCTACCCCAGCTCCTACTAACCATATGGTAAACTCACTTTGTAATTATGCCATGCCATCCCTGTCTCAACCTATAACAAGTGTCAGCAGTGGGCTGGGGGTGGGGGAGCAAGTCAAGCATCTGGCCCCCCACCCCTTCCATCAGAGTTTTGTACAAGACTGACAGTGAAAAAGACAGAAAATATAACACACACTAAATATGTTCAAAAATCATCTATACTTTAACAGAGGTCCAAAACCCTAGCACAATCATATAACAAAAAACTGTTCATCACAACTAAATATTTTTATTATTAGTATTAATATGTATTACGACATGTTTCGGCTGGCTTGGCCATCATCAGATAACATAAAATACAAAATATTTGGAGGGATTAACCCTTCCAGCTATTTCATGTTTTGTATTATCCGACAATGGGCAAGCTGGCCAAAACATGTTGCAATAAATATTATTACTGATAACAAAAATTTTAGTTGTGATAAATGGTTTTTTCTAATATAATTTATATATCACAAAGGGATGTATAAAATAAAGGTTCTGGCACAATCTATATAAATATTCTTAGATGGCTTAATGCTAGTTTTCAAGCTTCCCTCCTCCCCACCCACCTCCAACCTTTGAAAGTCCTGGTAATGCCCATGCCTGTAACAGGAAGACTGATTTTAACTTACAAAATACTAGGATAATTCAAAAAGTTTCCGCACTTTTATATTTTCGCAGGAAACGGTGAGGGCGGGAGGACTAGTAATTGGTATTGTCTGAGAATGTCATGTGACTAGTCAGTCGGGCAAGCCGGCTGACCTTGCAGTTTAGTATGAGAGTTGTCACGCTGTGGTGAAGATGGCTGCAAAACTTATAAATTGCACCAAAGAGGAACAGCGTTCGGTCATATGCTTTTTGTGGGCAGAAGGTGTGCCAGGAGCACAAATTCATCTCTGCATGTGTGCTCAGTACGGGAATAAAGTTCTCTCTCATAGAATCGTCTATGAGTGGATTGAGATGTTTGAAAATGGCCGCACGAGTGTGACGGATGCAAAGCGCTCTAGATGTCCAGCTACAGCCATGACCACGAGGAATGAAGAAAGAGCCCTGGAACTGATTCGTGAAAACAGAAGAATAACAGTTGAAGAGGTTGCAGGAAGGCTGAATGTGAGTGTTGGTTCTGCCTATTCCCTGATTCATGACAGCCTTAAGTTCAGTAATGTGTGTGCCAGGTGGGTGCCTAAGGAACTGACAGAGGAGCGTAAGAGCAAGTGCTTAGACGTTTGTTCCTGACACTTGGCCCCTTATCGTGAAGAAGGTGACAACTTTCTGCAGCAAATAGTCACTGGTGATGAAATATGGATTCACCATTATGAGCCCGAAAGCAAGCAGCAGAGTATGCAATGGAAGCATCCATCATCTCCTGTAGCAAAGAAATTCAAGATGCAACCGTCGGCAGGAAAGTTGATGTTGACCGTCTTCTGGGACTCTCAAGGGCCTATTCCCGAAACCTATCAGGAACGTGGAACAACTGTCACAAGTGCAATGTATTGTGACATGCTTCAGAGAGAACTGAAACCCGCAATCCGCTCTAAAATTAGAGGAAAACTGTCAAAAGAAATTTTGTTGTTGCACAAAAATGCCCGCCCCCACACTGCAGCCCGCACAGTGGAAACCCTCAAAAAACTAAAGTGGGAGGCTATGGAACACCCAGCTTACAGTCCGGATTTAGCGCCATCTGATTTCCACCTTTTCGGACCACTCAAAAATGCTTTACGGGGAAGACGATTTTCATGTGATGATGATGTGAAAGCAGCGGTGCATCAGTGGCTACGCGCTCAACCAAAAACATTTTTTGTTGATGACATTAAAAAGTTGGTAGGACGCTGGGAAAAATGCATCACAAAGCAGGGTGACTATATAAAAAAGTGATGTAATTTGCTTTTGAAGTTCTTAATAAATAGAGTTAAAAAAAAAAAAAGTGCGGAAACTTTTTGAAGAACCCTCGTAGAAGAAAACTTATTTTTAATGCTCTGATTGCTGAAGTACAAAGCATTTTTCTTCACTGCTGTATGTCTGATAAGAGTCCTCCAGCTATCCAGTCACAATTCAGATCTTTCAAACTTTCCACCCAGAGACAAAAAGCAGAGGTTAATAGATCATGTGGTTTACGACTCTGCTCAGTCTATCAGTACAGCAAACTGTAGAAAAAAAAATTTAAATTGTGCAGGCAGAAAATAGAATAAATTACATCCTCAAAACTCAAATGACCGCTCTACTTGTATGTTGCCTAGTCTAATTAACATTAAATGCACTGAACTGAAAGACCTACCAGTATATAATTTCCACAGTCCACTAAAACCCTGCATGCAGAGTGGACCAAGAAAGAGGACCATAGTAAGTAACATTGGAATAACAAGAGCAGGAAGCAGGCCATGGATCCTCAGACCCAACAGTTGCCACAGAGTAGCCTGAAAAAAGCAGAGAGCCATCTATATACAAACAGCCTGCCAAGCAATACACACGCGGGCATGTGACTCTACAGCTTTCAATTTAATCTTTATCAATGACAGTTAAATTCCTTGTATCCTGATAATTTCAAACTATGAAATATACGCAGTTCTGACAGTGTTGTTGATGAAAATTGGGGTTTTCAGGGATGTTACGCTCTGTTCACTGGAAAATAGTTACCAATATTTTGAAGGAATTTAGTGAAAACATTATGCCATCAAGGAAGAAACTCTACATTGTAGATGTTGCTCAGCACCTTATACATTTCATTATTTCAGTATGCATTCTATTTTCTATCAAAATATACAGTACTTAAAACAAACCCTGTTGTGCAGTGTTATCATCATGTTTATAATTCTATCACCAAGACATATATACAGACTTAATATTTCCAGTATCTGTACCGATGTCATCTCAAATTGAAAGAATTGTAACAATCTTAAAAACATGTCTGATCAAGCGAAGATGAAAACCCTCCACATAACTGTAAAACTGATCTCTCAATTATTACTTTAATGTAAATGTGTATGGTATTGCATGGTTTTCCTTTGCATATAGTTGTACTACAGCCCAATGACAGTGCAATGAAATTCAAACCAAAACATAAATGCCATACTGGTGACAAAAAAGGAATTTGTTGAATGTATAAGTGTGTTCAACAGTCTTTACCACTTAACTATTCAGTTTTTGAAGCACAGCCACATAATGTGTTGATGCAGTTTTGCAGTGGGAATAAGGATTGAGGGGGAGGGTTGTGACCTATGCATCCGACCACATCCTCCTTCAGCCACATTTCTAAGAATTAATTTACATTCCTCACCAACACAGTGCATTAAAATAAACATGTTTCAATCCCAACTTCTCTGTATTTTTCTCTTGCTTTTGGGCCCATCCATCCTCCTATTTAGTGGGTATTGAGAATATCTTTCCTTGAAGGGTAAAGTGGCCGAAGCGTGAAACTGACCACTCACATCCATCCAGCGCCAAGATTAAGAATGTGTAATGCTATACCTCCACTACACCATAAAGCTTTCTTGGTGTGGGCTTACTACTAGAGCACACGGGTAAGTGAACATGCCCCTGTTACGAAGATACGGAACCTATTATGAAATGATGGCACAAAACATAACACCTTATCGTGTGGTAACTGCACTCACCTCCTTAAGAATTTGTTCTTGGGAAAAATAATATAAAAATAGTGGAGATATAAACATCATTACGAAAACGCTCAGGAATCTCTTCTTTATGGTGGATGGATGATCCCTACAACGTAAAGACAAATTATATTATTAAATTCTTTGGGAAGGTAATTGTGCATTCAAGTTACACATACATCATCATTCATGATGCGCTTACTATAGGTACTTTGTTTCATTTCCACACACTACGACCATATGTGACATAGTTGGCAACCCTGTCAAGAGCGAGGGTCGCAACGTACAGATTATAAAATGGACAAGAGGTGGTAATATTATTACCTGTTATGTGGGGAGTTCCATATATAAAAACTTGCAACATAAACGACAGAAAGAAGAAAGCACGCCCCTGCAGATGTTAAACAAGAATACGCCGTATGCCTGCAGCCCTCCATTCCACGGATCAGACCCACCATACCGGAATTACTGTAGTCACGTGACAATTTGAAATGCTCTTATTGGGCCGTCACTGAATTGTTCTCTGAATGAGAAAATGGCTGCCAGGTTTGATGGAAGGGTGTCCTTTGTTTAGGTCATTCTATGGTGAAATATAAAGGAAAATCTAAAATGCCGAGTGCATCTTTCACGACATCGCGCTCATATGTAAGGAGATCACGAAGAAAAGTTGTAAACAGGCTCTCACATGTATCCCTATCGAGTTCTGGTAAGTTGAAAGACTTCCTTCTCACTGTTTGGACTCGTCTGAGGCCCATTATTATTGACAGCTTATTGTTATGTAGGATGTAATGAGGAGTGTATTTTCCAGCTGAATTTTTTGTGAAAAGCAAATATTGAGTTAACAGTATATGCCTTTAAAAGTGAATAAAGCATTCGATAGTCACTTAGTATTATTGGTACTGTTGTTTGACATGCAGAAACCGACTACGTTCATTGTTGCATGAATGATTTGTTTGGTAACGTGAACAGATGGTTTAAAACTCCTACGCTTACATTATATGTTGATAAAAACGGCACGAAATGTGCTATTAGCGACAAAGTATATGTAAATCGAAATATATGGTGTGAAAATCTATAGGAAGACAATTTAGTAGCTTACAAATTCAAGAATAATTGAAGTTTGAAAACACGCTTTTAGTATAGTGCCCCGAAGTTGAGTTTAGCATGCTCTGCAGGCCGAACCATGGCTGAGGGTGTTAGTCGCAGGCCTCTTGCCGCTGAAGTCCAGGCACTGGTGTGGGTTTTCCCTGGGTACTTCACTTTTTCCTTGTCAGTGTCATTCATCCAGTATTCCATACTCATTCACTGTATAATCACAGTCAACAGCATTATGAATTGGAACACACAAACACAGCTTACTTTGGTGTTGTCTGGAAAAATGTTAATGGCCAGCAAGAAAGTGGCATCCAAAAGAAGGTTATTACATTAATGGTAGGCTCTAAAAGTATTTTTTTTTGTAGACAATTAACCAAAAAATTAATATCTTTTCCCTTGCCAGTGTTTTCACTCCCCCATAACTCCCTTTCAATAAGAACAGCATGGAGAGTTACCAAAAATTATTGACATATGGTATGTACAAACAGTACAGGTATGACCTTACTGTAAGAATGTTAGCCTGACTTGGTATCAGAAAGAAGCTCATTATCTGGAAATAAAATTATTTGTTAGTCTTTTATCATCTGTTACAGATCGCATTATAATATGAAGCCATTTATGCATTGAAATTTTATTTCTCATCTCCTGTTAGGTAGCAGAATTTACTGTATTTGGAAATTGTAAAGTATTGTAAAAATTAATGAATAAAATATTTGTGGCATTTATTTTGCTTTGTATCTCATTTGTGTGCCAAAGCACAGTAGCTGTCATGGGATCTTTTATCACATAGGGAGCCTACATCTGCCGGGTTTAGAATTGGGCTTTCCCATCTGTTCAACTTACCTTCTTGAATTTCCAGCCTCCAACTTCTGAGTATGTCTCACCTTCTGAAAATATTTATTGACACATGATGGAACTCATTTCTTGAAAACCTAGCAGTTTTTCTTTGAACATCAAAAAAGAATGTGGCTTGTTCACATAACTATCTCTCCCCCCACCCCCACCCCCTCCCCACCCATCATATTCACATCTGTAGATCTAGGATCCCACAGTGTGTGAGATATGGACCATTTGCCAGATACCTCTTTTGGGGCAGTCAGTGAGAAGTGTACTTTGGGTGCCAGGCATTGTTCTGTGTGAGGTAGTCATTTGTTCTTTCTTCATCTGTTCTCTAAATAATTTACTGAACATATCATTAGGATCTTGGAGGAGTCATCCTGTTATGTTATCAATACATTTTTTAAAATAAATACACTCAAATATAACAGATTTTCTCTGAAACAGTTTCATTTTACAGTTTTGCCAAATGTTTCAGTCATAATTACTGTCCTCAGGCAAAGCCTTTGCAGCAGTATATAAAGGAAGGTAAAATTATCGACAAGAGAAGCCTCAGTATGACAATACTTTATAAGAAAGAGAGCTGTCTCATTGCTAACTTGATCTTCCATTATATTTATTTGCATCATTTGATGACAGTCATTGTAACTGACACATATAGCAAATCTATGTAAATTGAAATTTTCAGTATAACTGCTGTGTTTGTATTTATTTTGAAAACTGAAGCAATAGAAATTTGTTCGTGGAAAAGCATGGATTTGTGTGTACTTGCTGCATACCAGGCGTGGATTTTAAGGTTATGTGAATGAATGTGATGAACTGCATGGGTATTTTTAGAACACCAGTACATGTTATTGTGGCTGCTTACATTCCAGTTGAATGTAATTTCACTTGAATATTAATCCATTGCATGTATCTTGTTACACAACTGCCAGATTGTAGAAGTAAGTATAGTTACATTCCTCTTCATCTAAGTAGAGTATAATCTATGTCCCCTGTGAATGTTTAGACTGGGGGAATTTTATTTATAAATTGACAAGATTAGCTCTCTCATCATTGCTAAAAAAAAATGTGTGAAATTTTAATGTGTTTTATTTGCACAAACTATATTTCTTTTCTTCATATGTATGGTAGCAACACTTTTTAAAGAGAACAGAGTATAAAATGACGAGTGCAGTAATTATATGAATGAAAATCAAGTTTGTTCAATATTTAGTACAAATTGTGCTTTGTGGCTGACTTTCTTCTGCGTTGTACAGATTAGATTAATGTACAGTGGTGTGTCATGGTGTGTAAGAGTGAAAGTGTATGTTTGTGCTGTCATCAGAACAGGAAAAGTAAGCTTATATTACCTTCTAGATACCATTATTTTGTGTGAGCAAATGTACAGTGCACTGTATGATACGTGTGTCGGATAAGGTGCGGATTGTTTATTGCGACATCTATGTTAGAAGATGTAAAAGTCATTTTACTTAAAAAGTTTCCTTTTAGGCTTGTTCCTAGATGTGATGTGTTTGCCAGATATGCTTCGGTGGCTAGTATGAATGTAGTCTTTCTAATATTAGTTTTTGGCAATGCTCTTACAAATAGTAGTGTAGGTTTCTACGTAAGTAGGACATAGTGCCATAAAGAATGTTAGTGTGTTGATCAGTGGTAAATTAAAGTACATTTCCATCATTGTATATGGCCCCAATAACTAGCGATTTTGTGTGGGTTTGCTTACTCTATACACAAAGGCCATTTGCTGGCTTCTAGCCAAAATTGGATTGCTTGCAGTATGTTATACACCTGCAGTCACTATAAGCATTCTGTTGGAAGCAGTGTACATTTCTTTGTAATATATATGCGAAATGCACATCTAACAAAAAAATTATGTACATACAAAGGGAAATTTCCTGAAACACCAGTTCTGTACTGGAAAACATTTTACAAATTTTGTGAAATGGTGTAGCATAATGGGTTCCATTTTAGACATAATATAACATGCATATCAGGAACAAACTGAGGAGAAACTGGACAACGTTGGTGCTAGATTGGAGACATTGCAAAGGTACTATTTTGATAAAATTGAGTAACATGCATGAATGTTTGCATTATCACCAGAAAATGCATCAGAACTGTTGGGTTTGCATCTGTATAGAACTTCTGTTATGGCATGATCTCAGGCTTCTGCTTCTGGTGCGATCTTTGCATTTCTGGGTCGTAATGCAGCATTGATATGTAGTTAGTTATCGACATTTTGGGCCAGCTTATGAGTTCCATCAAGTGCTTCACCCTTGAAGGTAGGACTGATAGGTTGTCCCAAAACATCGGTAAGTAACTACCAGTCAGCACTTCATAACATCCCAGAAGCGCAAAGATCACATCTGTTATTCACAGACCTGTATGATACAGATCGTGAAGGAAGTCTAACCTTAGTGAACTAGCCTACTGAGGGCATGTGTGATAGACAAATTGACTCCACAGTCATCTTGATGGAAGACATCACAATGTGCTAGGAATATACTAAAACATATACGTCAAGCGCAACTATTTTATTATACACAAGGCTACATGTTTCAACCTTTTTAAACGGTCATCATCAGGCCTTCTAACAGATAGAGTCAACAGATGCTGTGTACACATTGGGATCCCTATATGTTTATATTGATAAGGTACATAAAGTGTAGCAAGTCAGTTACATAAGGAGTGATGTGTGTATTGCATAAGTATATGTAGTTAAAATATTTAAAATGGTAGTCAGGCATTACAACTATGATACCAGGTCCCGATAAAAGCTAAGTATTCCTTGGAATACTTAGCTATTATCGGGATCTGATGTTATAGTTGTAATGCCCACCCACCATTTTAAATATTTTAACTACATATAGTTATGTAGACCGCCTCTGTGGTCTAGTGGTCAGAGTTTCTGGCTACAGATACAGAGGTCCCGAGTTCGATCCCCAGCGCTACCAGATTTTCTGAGTAGTAGTGGGTGTGGAACGGGGTCCACTCAGCCTCGTGAGGTCAATTGAGGAGCTACTTGAATGAAAAAAAAATAGCAG
>Ga0123354_10003035_pt1 | contig 22885 bp, 6 predicted proteins | sample TergutLab28metaG_2_FD_97872 | JGI IMG/M metagenome (GOLD analysis project Ga0123354, IMG submission 97872) | Labiotermes labralis P4 segment gut microbial communities from Petit-Saut dam, French Guiana - Lab288 P4 | ecosystem: Host-associated > Arthropoda: Insects > Digestive system > Gut ... | reverse complement strand
GGGACCGACGGCTTTACTTCCCCTCCGAAGGAAGGCGTGCTGAGGATTTTTTTCGCCCTAAAAATCCGACGGCTTCGGCCGGGTTTGAACCCGCGAACTTGGGTACCAAAGGCCAGCACGCTATTATATACTATTTACTCCACCATTCTTCTTTATTTAGTATTGCACTTTAACACACAATTCGTCAGTCTCCTTTGACTTCTTACGATATTAGTTAATTACATACTGGGTTCATTGATGGGCCTTTTACCTTGTATTTTGTGCAGACGCAGTAGCCACAAGAATGCACCCTAATTCTGCCCATACCTAAAGTTAGTATAAGTGCTGTGAGGGGTTACCCAGTTATGTTTCTGCACATTTTCATTTGATGTTTAGTGCGTCGGATTTGCTATGTTCAGTCAGATGGCTCCATAGCAGAACTGAGGTGTTGTTCACAACAGCAAACGTGAGTGCCGTGAACACTGATGCCACACGTTCCAATAATTACAGCCCCTCTAATTACCGACATAACCACGGTCAAAAGCTAGAATGCAATGACGTCTGCGGATACAGAGCAGTAGAACGTATTCCGAACGTCCCCTTTATCCGCTAGCTCACAGAGGACGCAGTCCGTGTTGAATGTAAAGAACAGAAGGAGTTGTTCAGGGGAATTTTTATTGTGTATTGTGAGAAATATACGCAGCGCTTAAACACACTCTGTGGCAATATGCAAACGAGTACTTTCATAATGTTATGGCAGACGTTACATGAAATTTCCACTGAGCTCTAAAGGGTTAAATATGTGACATTTCCCTTTTCATAAGGGGTTAAGTCTTGATTAGAAACAATTACAGATATTAATTGGAAGGCGAGTAGGTGAAATTGGTAAGGAATAGACATTTCTTTACAGCACAGGTTCGAATTCGTAATTTGAGGTTTAGAGTACAGTAAAACCTGTTTTCAATGAAAACGGAATCTTTTCAAGGTCTCTAGTTCTCTTAAGTGAAATACATTCGAATCTTCTTTAAAAAATTGAGATACTGTGATACCTCGGCTAACGAAGATAATTCGTTCCGGAATCACATTCGTTAGCCGAAACGTGATTTCCCGTACGTTTCTAAAGAAAATCGTTTAATTCGTTCTGGATGCTGCCCACTATTTAAACATAAGTTTTATAAAATAGTAAAAAGCAAACTATAAAAGAGCAAAAACTCACCGAAGGCTGAGATGAACAGCTACCGAATTGGATGAAGAAGAATGGACAGTAGAATGAAATACTGACGATCTGTACACTACTGTATTATACTGAAGATATATTGTACACTTTATACTATTAAATTGAAAATATGTACACTACGTTTTTACTATTCTTCTTCCAAATTTTCAAAGTTTATTCAGCTCATTTCTTTGTCACACACATACAGACGGAAAAGCTCCTGGAATGGCCCGACCGTTCATGTTTGCTGCTTTATGTTAGCGCGCGCATGCACTAAAACATTTGTTAGCCAAATCCATATTCGTTAGCCGAGTCCGAAAAACAGCGAAAAAAATCATCGTTAGCCGAAAAATTCGTTAGCAAGGTCACTCGTTAGCCGCGGTATCACTGTGTAATGGCGGTCAATGAAACTGAAGCGATGCAAACTTCAGCAACGTTTGAGGTATCCCTTCTGGTGGGATACGATGCCGTGTTACTGGGTAATTTGTTCCGGACGTTTCGAGGCAAATCATGAGACGTCTGGTACCAATTAACCAGTGACGCGGCGTCACACCCAAGAATGACGGATACCTTAGATACATCGCTGCGAAAACCTAAAAACTGACATAATACTTAAAATCGTGTCATGTTCTTACACACTGCCACAAGGTATTTAAATAATAAGTTATCATCATCCATGGACAAACTGCAAGAAACGCATAGTACAGTTCTCTAATCATGGACAATGTATAGTTTCGTAAGACATGATTTTGCAGTGTTGTTTCGGCTCTAACCAAGGGAGCCGAAGCAAAATTTCACCACATATTCAATTCTGCACTTCAGAATGTTCTGCTGCTTTGCCTGTTTTTTTTGTTACAAATATAAAGGCTAAAATGAGCATAACGAGGCTACAATACTACTTGTTGTGTCGTTCTTCCCTTGAAAATAAAAGGTAAAGGTAAAGCAGTCCCATTACAGGCCTGGAGTGGCCCAGAGGGTTCCAGGAAGTTAAGGTTCCCAGATTTCGTGAAAACGGCACAGGATGGTGGTAATGTTGTCAGCCCTAAGCACCGGCCGCCTTTACCCCCAGGAAGTACTCCTGGTACTCATTTCTGTTAGAGGCTGAGTCGACCCCAGGGCCATAGTGCGATCTGAAGGATTATGTCAATAAAAAATTCCAATGACACCATCTGGAAATCGAACTAGCGACCTTCTGATATGTATCACAGCACCTTAACCACTGTGCTACCGCGGTTCCCCGTTCTTGCCTTGAGTGAGTAGCAATTTGCTGACCACATTTAGACAGACACAGCCGAAATATGAAAGGAGAAAAACTAAAACTACTTAGCTTCGTAATTCAGACTTTTCAGCCATCTTCGGGGTGATGAAGCTGATACTGGCAGAAAATATTACGGATGGCGGCAAGACAAATTCATGCATCTTGATCCCCCCCCCTCCCCCCGTGAATTGTCATGGAAGGTCATTTGCAAGTGGAGCTGTAACTGGATGAATAGTAGTGACTATTTAGAAGCATAAATATTGAAAGGAGAAATTGGATTAAAATGGCTCGTCCAGAGGCCAGCTGCCGTTGTGATGATAATGAATGTTTAAGATTCTTAGCGACAGGACATTTTGTGCACGGATTAATATATTTTAACTGCTCAGACGGGCCCTATAACAGGGTATAGAGTAGTCATTTACAGTTTACCACTTACCGAAACTGTCTGTAGTCCGGCTGCCCGGTTTCAGGAACAAAAGCATGGAGCAGTAGGGCAAACTGAGCTGTTATAACGCTATGTGATACTCTCTGATTTTTCCATCAAAATAAGACCGTACTATGTTATCTCATCATTTCATCAAATTAACACTGCGCTATGTTATCTGATCATTCCATTAAACTAAAACAGGAGTTTCGGAAGTGATGTTGCCATTATCCTATTTACTGGCACAAAAGTGGCTGCTTTCATAAATCTGTAATCATCTGTTACAATATTTGACAATATGATATTTTACAACATTTGCTTCCTTATTAGGCTGCCATTGTTATTAAGTCATAAATTTTGTATGTACGAGAATGCAAGCTTTCCTCATAACATTTTGCTAATCTTCCATAAAGGACCCCAGCGTTGCTCATTTTTATAATATTCAGAAATAATCCATATTTTTACAAGTTTGGAGATTTTCTGACTTAATGGCATCGGAGAGGTATTCACAGCGAAAACTACAAATGTCGGCACTTTGGTTAAAACTTCCCCGGACTGAAAAAACTTTTGAACAGTTGCAAAATCATGACGTCATACATATATATTCCACCATATAATTAAGAATAAAGAATGTGGACGTTGAAACTCAGCAGCTAAGGAACTGTTATTCGCGTTGAATTAGCCATCATAAAATCGGCCAACATATTGACGTTGTTGTCATGGTTGTTCGTGACAGTTCGCATTATTTGCTGGTGGAAATTTAGGATGGAAAATCGTATTATGGTGTGTGGCGCAATCTAAGGCGTTTTAAACAGGCGCTTCTATACCTTGCAGTTATTTTAGGACAGTATACAGCAACTTGTTATTAATTTTGAGCGTCTGTTTGTGGTCTCTCAAGACGGTAGCTGCATGAAAGGCCGCCAGCCCGTTGTTCGGGGTTATGAATTGCTTCTGCTCCCTGAAATGTCTGCTCTTAACGTATGCATGTAAGCCTATGTATATATGTATTTATCTCGTACATCCATGTTAGCGTTTCCTTTCACACAGATGATCGACATGAAAAATAGCTCTTGTTGGAATTCGCATCATGATATTAATAATTTCTGCTGGTTGGAATTTTGATGGATGTCGGAATCGGAGTTACAACGAATTCCCGCGCCACGTTTCTGCTTCTGCTGGCTGCAGAGGGCCATGACAATAGAACTACATTTGTCTGTGTCTTGTCACGTTGCCATGCTATTTTGTTCACTTTGTAATTGAATCTTTAGCTACATATTTCGTGATACCTGCTATGCATGGTATCTTTATGAAGACAGAGCGAGGGACAAGATTGGCTTGGCGACAGGACCGCAGTGGTAATTTGTCTCCAGTTGTGGATTCATATATACCACATTTACAGTAATGTATCGTTATAAATTTAAATTTTTACCGGCAGTTGTAACAATGAAGTGTAGGCCAAATACCATGCAGTGGCCGGGAATTTGTAACAGATTCAAATTGTGTTAGCAGGACTATAAAAACTAAACACACAGCTGCAAGTTTAGACCGTTAGACACTGCAGAAATGTGACTACATCCTACGGAATTTGACGTAGGATTCTTTCGTCGGTGTAGTCTGAAGTGCCTTGCTTTAGGCACGCTTCCTGCAGATTAAACCATTAAGTAGACGTTATAAGATTTGTACTTATTGTGTTTATTAAGTTACCTACTTCTTTGGCACAGTTTGTGGGACTTTATTTGATTAATAAATAGTTGTTCGGTGTATCTTATTGTAAATATGTCTGTTTTTGGACAACAAATATATAATAATCGCACGGATATATATATATATATATATATAAACTTTTGACATTTTCGCCTTCCCCATCTTTTTAAAAGTATCTCGAAACGGAGAAACTTTACGTTCAGATAATTTAATGGCTGCAGTTGCAACTTTAAATTGTACTCTTATATGAACTTATCAATAAATTTGAAAAGCCTGTTCTTATCTCACAGAAAACAAATTTTTTTCTCTATTACAAAAATGTTAATGAGCGCTGTGTGGGCAGATAGTCGTTTTAGACGCGTTTGCAAAGTTGTGAAGAGCGACTGTTAGCTTTGTGGTGTCTGTCCGTCTGTTCTTCTGTCCGCATGGGAAATACTCGACTCGCAATAGACGAGTCTTTATGACATTTGATACTTGTGAATTTTTCGAAAATCTATCTAGAAATTTAAAGTTTGTGTAAAATATGACAAAATTAACGGGTCATTTTCGGACTCACAGTCACCTATTGTTTCATTTCCATAATAACGCAGAACATTTTTCTATTGTTGACACCTACGTCTACGCCAACAACAATGAAAGGGAACGAATTGTTGTGTTCCCACGGCAACACTGGTTTCGCGAACTAGTCACAACTGTCCTCCTTAGTTATCGTGAGAAACGTAGGAAAGAAGTAAATATACAGCCTGGACAGAACGCTAACTTTCTTGTGTTCTGTTTGGTTTCAACAGTCGTCATAAAACAGTGACCTGTGGAATTACTACGATAAATTTATTTCACACAAAACAGTTGTTAACAGGGCGTCAGATTTCAGTTATCCTTGGTACTTGCCTTCGTGCTGCCCTTCATTGCGAGGAGGACTGCGGTGTTAGGTCTTCGGAATAGAGTTTCAGCAAAATAAGATGTTAATATTGTGTTCATGATTCCGATTTCATTATTGATAATGACAGCAGTGTTGGTGGTGGTGGTGGTGGTGGTCTTCGTGATCATAGGATGGTAGCGTGGTGATGATGATGATGATGATGATGGTGATGGTGATGATGATGATGATGATAATAATAATAATAATAATAATAGAAATAATAATGCAGAATAAGTTGAAGATATGTGAAGGCTGGAAGGGGTGAAAATTAAACTGCATGTAATAACAGTGGTATAATGATTATACAAGCTGCTGTTAACGTTGATTATTGGAAAATACCTTCTTGTCACAAAATCATCTATTCTGTCGAATACAGGTAGTACCAAAATTATCTTTTAAAATGAGTAATACTAGTACCGCAATGTTGAAAGCTGTAAGTGTGGGCAGCGGGTAGTCACACAGAAACTACTTTTAAGCTGACAGGGATTTTATCACTTTCCCGTACCCTTAACAACCGCATGTGATTTACAGTGAATTGGCTGATATTTTTGTATTATTTATTATTATTATATTAGCCTTCGGATTTCTCCTTTTCACGTTTTAAACAAATTCTCAAGCACACGCACACAGAGAGTCCACTCTGTAGAGCTAACTGCTGCTTTCTTTTCTTTATGAAACGAGCCTAGAAATGATAGATTATTTTGTTTTTAGATCAGGTTAAGCTACTGCGTTCAGCACAGCTTTCCACAAATGTTGTGAAATACGGAATATGTAATTTTGGTATTCAATAGGTTTTGCGAAAAAGGAAAGACAGATGACTCGGTAATTTTTTAAACATTCTGATAGATATCCGGAGGAAGGGTGGGTTTGGGTCGGTTGTGAGGGAGCAAAGGGAGCTAAAATGGAGGGTTGTGGGTGAAGATTGATGGTGGGTGTCCGCACCAGAATCTCTCCATTTCTTGTCGTATAAAGGACGAAGCAAGCCGCCGAATGTTAGATGTGACATATTACCATTTGCATTGTCCAGATGTGTACGTGCTTCTGTCCCTCTCTCCGTCTCTCTCTCTCTCTCTCTCTTCCAGTCCCTTTTATCATTGAGAATCTGTTTTGTCTCGTTGACAACTTTCATTGAATACCATTAGAATACTACCACTCCTAAAGTATGTGCGGTATGTGTTATAAGTTAGAAATTGAAATACTGTAATACTTGCATTTGGTTCTGTGATACTAACAGAACTTGGATCTCTATTGAATTGACAAAAAATTAAAAAAATTTCAATCTAACACAACTCTTATTCTCAATCAGCTGCGTAGGCATTGATTGATCCATAACACAACGGGCTGTTTTCTATCAAGTTAGTCTACTAAACTCTTGTTCCATATACTGGAATAATATAGAAAGTCAAACCAAGTGCTTGTTAAATTAGGATTGCATGTTTTAATCACAGTTTAATACACTGACAGTCGTTACAGCGACTCGCTACGGCCTTGTAAATTCGGGGTTCGAAACGGGGTGGGGGCACATAATTTCCCCTTCACACCAGTCCAGACGAACCCTGAGACCCACTCATCCTACTGGGCTATTGGTACCAGGGCGTGGCATTGACTACCCTCCACCAGGTAGCATCGAGTTAGGAATAAGTGAAGCTATACCTCTGCTGACCCTCCGTGACTATAGGGCTTGGTACGGTGAGACCTGTAGCTTTACTGTATGGCGGTATTCGACATTTCAGAATTGCCAGAGATACGAATAAGCGTACATGCTGTCAGTTACTGTGACTTTTGCTTGGACGTAGTCTAAGAGTGATTTCAGTGGCATACTTCTTCTCGAATTGTGAATGAGTAGAGAAGTGGCGTTGAATTTATCTCTGTGTTTACCGAAGTTCCAGTTAAAGTTCAGCGTTTACAGTTACAATTTATGCTTGACGAAGTTGCTGAACTGCCGGTCATTTTCGTGTGGCTTACTCACAGTTGAATAGCTGATAAATTAATTAAGCGCCTGGCTTAGAGGGACACGCGAAAATTACGAAAGTCAGGATCAGGAACACGACCGATAATCGAACTGGATGTTTCCCGAATGTGAATCAACATTGCCAAACTTCTTAGCTTGCATGCTAATCCCTCCTTTCTTAAAAAGTGAAAGCTCTGACTGTTTTAAATTCATCTTCTATGCAAGAAAATTCAGTGCAAAATATCGAAAACGACTCGACACTCACCCCAACAATCTAGCAAATACATTATTTCAAGAGCAATTCGGAGCTCGCAGACTTAAGAGACTGTATCCTACTGACCTCGTCACTAATCGTTAACTGACTTAGCAACATTCACCTGAGACAACATCAATCCTTGCGATTGAGAATAGAAGGGAGAACCTCACTGGAAGTATCTCCTACATGTTTCTAGCGCTATCTACACAACGGTTACTAAATGTCTCCGGACAGATTGTAACAAACAAGGAATTAAAAAAATAATCTTCTATGCATTCTCGTTTTTATTTCCTTGCGTGTTTATTTTGAATTTTATTTAGAGGAATGTCTTAATTCTTCGTCATTTTCAGATTTCCTGTAGCACAGCGACCGGTAACCTGCACAGAATGTCACAGTTTTCGGCGCGTAACAAAGCAGTTGCGAGAAGCGGCTATTAGCCTTGTCCTGTCCGTCCATCCGTCCGTTCGCATGTAGCCGTGCTTCTCCCATCGGACGTAGTTTCGTGAAGTTTCATATATGTGATGTTACTAAAATCTGTCGACCGATTCGGTTGCGGGTTCTTTCAGATGATTCCAACTCTTGACTCAACCAGACGAACGTTGCGATATGGCGAAACTTCGTCACTACCGTGACACTATATTCAGGTACTAGGTGAAGGTAAAGCAATCCCGTTGCAGGCCTGGGCAGGCCCAGAGGGTTCCAGGAGGTTGAGGTTCCCAGATTTCAAGACATTCGGCACATGAATGTGGTAAGGTTGTCGGCCCTACGCACCGGCCGCCTTTACCCCCAGGAAATATTCCTGGTACTCATTTCTGTTAGAGGCTGAGTCAACCCCAGGGCCATAGTGCGACCGGAAGGATTATGTCAATGAAAAATTCCAATGATACCATCGGGAATCGAACCCGCGACCTTCCGACTTGTAGCGCAGTGCCTCAACCAACTGCGCAACCGCGTGCCCCATATTCAGGTACTGCTAGCGTTAAACAAACTGCCAGGTTCGTACAATTTTTAAATATTTCTATATTGAACTAATTTTTTTTTTATCCATCTTGGACTGGTGGAGGTTGTTATTGGAAGAATGGAGTGAAGGAAATTAAGATTATTGGTGTAACAATGTGTGGTACGTCGAAGTGGATTTCATCTAAAAACCAGTATTTAATATTGAAATTTATGTAATAATCACCAAAATATGGCATACTTATTACTCAGGTGTAGGCCTAAACGACCGGCTCAAGCTTTCAGTCTTTGGCTGCTTTTAAGTTAGTTATAAATAAAGTATTACGGTAGAAAATGACTTAAAGGCACGAGTTTCGCATTACAAATGCAAGTATGAGGAATTTTAGCTCCTCGAAAATTCATGTTTATTTAATGTTAAACAAATGGAAGACTGGTACACGGACCGAACATTAAAGTACAAAGCGAAAACATAATGTGGTACACGTAGAATATAATCATGATTTTTTTTAGGAACTCTACATTATACAAAGTTTGTAGAGGGAATTACGGATTGTGTGGTTATTGGTAGTGTTTATAACTCATGTATGTTAGTGTCTTGACAAGTAGCATTTACAGCCAATGCAAGTAAAGCAGACGGGGTGTCAGATATCAGCATCAAACAATAGTGAAGGCTATGACTTCTGGAGGTGAACACCTAGACAAATACTGACCAAAACTTAGCTTCTAGCATGCCACTGGGGGGCCATCTAGGTTCAGGACCTCCCATTTTATAGGCTTAAGAATTCTGCCTTATAGACCTGTGCAGCAACACACAAAGAGTGTATGCCCCTAGAGGTACTCGAACCCACGGTACCAGTATTCGAGACGTAGGAGATTAAATGTGTTGTGTATTTTTTGTTTTGTTACTGACTAATTGTCAAAGGACTTTTTGTTCATGAAGGAAATGCTCGACAAGTGTGACTTTTTTTCTTTAGAAACGTGGTAAATGTGTATTGCAGATTGTGTGATGTCGGAGCCCCACATTTGTCATACACAAACATACACATGTATGTATATATGAAGTACTTTTCCAAGTGGGGTGAGGCTGCTGAAGGCTGTTCAGATACTATATGAGTTTCCTTCATCTCACGCTGCTTGTGAGAATCGTGCAGATGTCTGGAATGCTCTCTTTCTGATGAAGCAACCCCCAACCTCGCTGTAATATATAATATAGCTGTGTTTCTCTGCGGGATGTTTCCAGCAGTAAGTCTAATTAATAACCATATTGTACTTTGACGAGGGGTGAGAGAATACGGTGCAATGACGAATAGTTGTGTGATTCAAGGATGGGCGTGTGCTCTTAAAACAATCTTCAGAACTAGTTCCCCGACTGTCGCGTGCGCTGCAGTGGGCGCTATAATAATTATGGATACCGTAGTTGTGGGGTACGCGGGAACTTAAGGCGCAAATAAGGCTGCCGTCATACAGGACACTGCTTACCGTACTATGGCAATCCGATGACGATAGCTAACTGACACGATAAGGGCCTCGCATACTGGAGGCGATCCCCAGAGACGACATGCATTGCATCCATACGAGCATGTTATCAGACTAAAAAAAAAAAGGTAAAGTGATCCTGTTACAGGTCCGGTGTGGCCCAGAGGGTGGGTAGAGGTATAGCTCTACTCTTCCATGACCGCGGCACTAGAAGTGGGTGAGTGGTCAGCAGCAGGCTCCGGCCGCACTTTACTCCCGGGAAAGACCCGATACCCATTTTACAGGAGGCCGGGTGGCCCCCAGGGCCGGTCTGGACGGGCGGAAAATCTCGTCCCCACCGGGATTCGATCCCGGACCGTCCAGCCCGTAGCCATTCGCTATACTCGGCACAGGTTTTTCTCTCGACACAGGTTTTTCTTGGATTCCCTGTGCCTAAAAGCAAATGCTGAGATGGTACTCAAAATTCCAAGTTGCCACTACATGCTTCTCATGTAGCCCACCCGACTTAAAATGTAGTAGTAACCATTTTTGTATTTTGTATGCATGTTAAAATAACCACTGCCACCCGGGTGACAACCCAATTGCAGTTAATAATAATAATAATAATTATTATTATTATTATACCGACTGAGCTACCCGGCCCACCATCAGACGAAAAGGACATCTTTATAATGTGGCGGATGAGAAGAAGACTGAAGGAGGAGACATTAGAACATTTTGTAGACGACGACACAGAAAAGCTTTAAATGTTGCCATTTCATTAATAATCAATCATAAAAAACGGTGTCTTCCCCATTAAGCTTCAGAAGTTTATTAATTGCTTCCTCACTCGTGCTTGCATAGAATAGTGAATAATTTTAAATGCCATGAGATTTCCGCCATCTGTGGCATGCTGAGTCGTCATCATGTCGTATCGGCGCGTCGTGGACATATCGTTATCGTGTCGTATTCAGTTTGAAATGTCCCATTTGGAACAAGGAGCTGGAGTTGTATCGTAAGCTAATCCTGTCGCCATCTTATAGCCATCCTATGTTAAATAGCGTCCACTGTGTGAGTTCTCTGACTCGAGTCAAGTCGAATCGAGTCGAGTCGAGTCAAAGCGATTCGTAACAAGCAAAGTTTTGTGAAGTCAGACCGAGTTTGACTTGACTGGACTCGATTCGTGGAGTGGGAGGGAACAGACTCGATGGAACTCGAACGTCAGTTCAGCTGTTGCCTGCAGGCTAACAACAGCCCCCTCAAGTGTACTCAGTTACAGCTTATTTTACGACTATGTAGGTATTCGAGGCTATAAATCGTCCTCGGTTTAATGACTGACAATTTCGAAGCAAGCGATCTTAGCGAAATTGAAGTACCCTCCCAGAATTTACGTGGAGGGACTGAGGAAGATCAGGGAAAACTTATTCAGGATAGCCGCTGTCCTGGGCGATATTCAAACCAGAACCCAATACTCCATTCTAAATCATCTGTCCCTGACGCTATTTAATCTTAGCAGTTGACAGCTTCATCAAATACGACACTTAAATCTTCTGCTACACCAGCGTGCCCTTTACTTGTACTAGTTTAGGTAGCAACTATTTAGTTGGTTGTAATGTAGCGTCAGAAGTCGGCTGGTAAGTTGTTGTGGTGGAGACTGGCGTTAGAGGGCGTCCTAACTGCAGTGTTCGTGATGGTCGTACGTGGTCGGACAATTAAGTTCGCGAACTCGCCACCGTGTGCTTGCCGTGGCAGCACTGGACGAAAGCCTTAGTATGGTTTGATGACGCTGACATATCAGCGTTTCACGGCTGTGTTGTTGTTGATCTATGGCAGTATCTTTCTGAGTGGTATCTGTTAATGTCTGCATGTGTTTTGGTGTGCCGCCGCGAGAATGTCGGTCTTTGAATTAGAGCAGCGAACGAACATTAAATTTCTTGTTAAATTTGGAAAGAGTGGAAACTAACACCCTGCCTATTCACCGGATCTAGCCCCCAATTACTTTTTTTCTGTTCCCGAAGATGAAAGAAATATTGAAAGGAAGGGATTTTGATGACATTGATGACATCAGGAGTAATATAATGGCAGTTCTGAAGGCCATTCCATAAAACCAGTTCCAAAATTGTTTTGAAGGTGCATAGCTTCCCAAGGGAAGTACTTTGAATGCGACCACGGTGGTATTCAGCAGTGAGGTGTGTAGCAATTTTACCGCGATGAGTTCGCGAACTTTATTGTCCGACCATGTATGTTTTACCTGCAGTAGAACTGTATTTCAATGTGTATGTTTGAAGGCCATCCTGCACGCTCAGTATGTAACCCAATGATATAATGATAACCGAACAGTTTTAGGCGTTCGTTACGAGGTGAAAAAAAAGACTCGTGTGGAGGTCACATCCGTCTGTCCGTCTGTGACCTAGTGTCGGCGTCTAGAGCGTTTTTCAAGTTTTCATGAATCTCGGTATGGTAGTATTTTGCAAAAAGTTGTTGAGGAAGTACGAGTTTTGTGAAAGTCGTCTCAGCGACTGTGATACTGTAACCAGTGGCATAACAAATTTCTACCCATGATTTCTGTCTTTCTGAAACGATTTGAGTGAAATTTGGTATTTGAACTCTGGACTTAGTTCTGTGGAGCGTTTATGAATTTTGTGAAATTCGGCACACATAGTGTCATACTGTAATGAATTGGAGTGAAATAAACTGGGATCGTATATTCTAAATTTCCTTCCTATTTTTTGGGGGTGGGGAGGTGGGGGGAGAGGGTGGGAATCGTCACGGAATATGTTTAATAAATAAGTATTTTGTAATTGTGACGTTCGTGAAAATAAGGGCCGTGAAAACCCGTCTCTACTTAAGGACGTCAATTTATTCCTCTGCTTCCCACATTCTTTGTCTAATTGGGGTGAAACCTGATGTGTGAGATATAAGCAAGCGTTGTTTAAATGTATACGTGATGTGAAAAACAGTGGAAGGAAGGCTACGTTTTTCTTACGGGGGTAAATTAAATTATATTTACGCGTGTACCGTAAAACCGTACGACATTTCGAACGTAAAGAACGCCTTGTTAAATTCTGTGTATTGCAACATGTGGTTCACCATTTGTAGCACTTTTAATTACCGACGACCAGCATGAAATGACATTACGTCATATTTTACTTTAGTATTATTTTCCACTTGGTATAAGCTTTGTCTAAGATGACGTCATTGTTCAATACAGTACTGTTTCAGTATCGTAAATTTTACTTAATTACGTAATTTGATTATTTTCCTGCCTTATTTAACATCTTTGCTGTGTTTTCCACAGATTTATTTGTGCACATCGTCGCTGTATTTTCCGTCATATTGTGCAAATATTTGTGCTTGTGCACAAATTCGATTAAATCTTCTTCGTCTATCTTCCCGCAGAGCTGAAATTTGCTTCGATATTCAGCACCGTGACGCAGCGTCACATCATCTCAAAAATATTTTCCTCGAGAACACTGGACTTAACGCGACAGATGCTGAATCTGTTAAAGTATTCAGTAAACTTCAGTATTCTGGCGTGACAATGATGATATTGGTAATATGATTAGGCCCTTAGATGTGTTTCTTTGTGGCTAGCTAGCCAATCACATTCTTGCGATATTGGCCCGTAGGAAATGTCTGAGTGTTTGATGTGAGGTCTTAATGTAGATATCACGTGCTTCAGGTTGAATGGTAGGAAGGATGGAAAGGATGATACTTGTGATTCGTTAAAGGGCTGCTTACGGCGGAACGGTTTAGTTCCATATTTTTAAGCTTCAATCTTATTGAAATGTTTCAGAAATTAATTCAAGAATCACAGCAATGCAGGTAATATGACTGGTAAAACAAGATTGCCAAAATTTCAGACTAATGTTATGGAACTGCACTTAAAGCGCCCTATATACTCTCAGTTAAACTGAGCGATTTTAATGTGTGAAGTCGTACCTGACGGAAAAACTGAGCAAACTGCGCAGTTTTGACAGACAATAGCGCATGCTTCAGAACTGTCCTTTCCAGTCGTCTTTCACACAGAGAACTGCTCAGTTCACTCAAGGAATTCCACAGTGTCCTCAGTTTACCTGCCGACACCACGATGGCATTATCTCAAGTCACATCCGTTTCTAGCAAATTCATTCAGCAGATGAACATCGCATGATATATTTCTTTTCAAATATCACTTCTTACTCCACATTTTACACTTTATTTTCTTCTTTTCGGATAACATTATGGCCGATGTGGCTAGCAAACAGCAAACGACAGCCTCGTTGTTATCCACCCTAGTCACACGCACAAGAAGACAAACAGAACCGACAAAAAACTGACAAAACTGATGGGAAACCTGTGCTGTGCCAGAGAACATTCAGTTAACTTTTCAATGCAATTTTTACGCAGTTAAACTGCACGGTTTAACTTAGAGTGTGTGGGGCCCTTAACACTTTGTTACCTGCGCCACTCCGAAGTGTCATACTTTACCTTTGATAAAGAAATGTATGAAGTATTAGATGCTGTGTGTGTTTTAACGAGACGCTCTTTACCTATATGGCGGTACGTGTGGGAAAATGGGCGTACATCATGTAACTGCCAGTTTTATGTCAGATGTATAACGGGTACGTTATTTTGAAAGAGGACTGTTGTGTTTTCGCGATATCAGAGGCCTAGAACATTCTCTGATCAGCTCCACAAAAATGACACGCTTTGATGTAAATGAATGCATGTAAATATATGGCTTGAAATTTTTAGTTAATGTCGAATATGTTAATAGATTTTGACTCACTAATTTAATAGTTTCAAATGTAAGGAAGGGGGTAACTTGTTTTAAAAGAATATTGTTTTCGGCCACAAATGTGATAAGGAGATACGCCACTTGCCCCTTACGTGCGTATGTGAAGGCAGGCTTTCGCTTACCGCTCGATACAGAAACAAATATTTGGATCTTCCAAACAGTCCTTTAAACTCCAAATTTGAATTTAGCGTCGCGTTTGTTCTTCTCATCTTGCGAGTGACGACGTTTGTGTAGTGAAACTAGCCACAGTTTTTGTTACAATGAATTTCAGTTAATGTGCCTTCTACAGTTCTGTATCACAATGACACTGTCAGATCAACCGATCCGTCGTATGTGAAAGGATGGTTATTCAGGCTATGACCCTGCGTTTTGGTAATTTTCTCTTTTTTGTCACGTGTGACATCAAGGTGTCTGTCTGGAACTGGAGACTAGCAGGCACTGTCACAGGAGGCTTATCTGCAAATACTAGATAAATTAACAACTGAACATCTCCGTTTCCTGTCCTTTGAGGGGGACTTTAATTCGCTGGACGTGTGAGAAATAGACTGCTAATATGTAATGAAGCTTCCGACTTGTATTGTGGAGCTGCCTGGTTTGAATATCGCTGGAACATCAACTATCCTGACTGGACATTTCGTTGTTTTGCAATTGCCGGAACAGTACCTCCAGGAGCCCCTTCACAGTTATAGGCGCCGAAAGAGTGACATAAACCAATTTTGGTACTGAGGACCCACACTTGAGGCACCACCGTAGAAAATTGTCGCCCGGGCGACGAGGCACCCGGGATTTTTTACCCCTGCCCTAAGGTAGGAGTCGTCACACGTTTCCCAACTTAGTTTTCTTATATAATCTTGCCAATGGACGCTTTGTATAGTCAATATTTGTTGAAAGAGTCGTTTCGATATAGAAGCCTGTGAAGGAAAGCATTTCTGTTTTATGAAATAGCGTGACTGAGACCCAAACGATTGTGTGAAGTTATTTGATGTTTTTCTAAGTTCATGTTTTGAGAACAGAACTTCAGAAATTACTGCTGTTTCTTATTACAGTTATTCTAGAATAAAAACCTACACTAATAAAGTAGTGAGTGTACAGACGTAATGAAGGTAAAATGGTAAAGTGATCCCGTTACAGGCCCGGTGTGACCCAGAGGGTGGGTAGAGGTATAGCTCTACTGTTCCATGACCGCAGTACTAGAAGGGGGTGAGTGGTCAGCATCACACCCCGGCCGCACTTTACCCCTGGGAAAGACCCGGTAACGATTTTACAGGAGGCTAGGTGGGCCCCAGGGCCGGTGTGGACGGGCGGAAAATCTCGTCCTCACCGGGATTCGATATCGGAACGTCCAGCCCGTAGTCAGTCACTATACCGACTGAGCTACCCGGCCCACATATAGGCGTAATATTAAATGAAATTATCATTAGTGGAATTTGAACCAATTAGTTTCTCCCTAAAACGTGAACAAAGTTTAGCTCGAGAAGGAACACATACATTCCCACAATGTCTCCGTGATTTGAGATATTAAAGGAGGGTCTAGTAATTTGAAGTTCCTTATTTGTAGAATCGACGTAAATAGGACGAGGATCCGCAAGACAAGCCCATTGTTGGGCCGTGTTACTGTGCGGTAAATTTTCCATCATAATAACACCAAATTTCTATAATTTTGTGGGATATTTGTTGACGTCACATGAAATGCTATCACATGATTACGCTGTGTGTTTCTCGTCTATGCACGAGAGTGACTGAATGGTGGGGGAGTTGCGCGTATCCGAAGGAGGGATTGCCTGCCTATAGGATTATACGGAAACTGGCGATGTGTCTTCATCACTACTGTCACTCCGCATTGTTCTCTAATTCATCCCATTGATCTTGTTAGAAGGTGGGGAATTGGGGCGGGAGGGGGTAGATGGAGGCTTTAATACGTGGGATTTTATGGAGGGCGGGGTAAAGGCGCTCGATAAAATACTTCCCATCCCTTTCCTTTCTCATATTCTACTTCCTCCTTCAATCTTTTATTTTATTTTTCTGTCCCTTTCTCTTTTTTCCACTCATGTCCTTGCCATTACCACTCTTAAGTTCGGATACGACGTGGAGGGATTTATTTCCAATGTCTGGGTGACAGAACCAACTGGGACGAAGCTTCTGGGAGGATATGGAGGCGTCTTCGCAGTCCCTTCCGCTGCGACAGAATACAACCTGTCACCATATATCTGAACCCATATACAGCACTTTCCAGCACTCAGGACCATTAGCTGTGACAATGCATAAGCTGCTTCATAGTGACACAATGGGTCTCGAATATGCAGCAACAGTGTGTACAGGTAGAATGTACACTGCCAATAATTTTTGGAATGCCAGCTAATTTGCTTTAAAAAATTTATCTCCGTTTTACGGCTTCTCTGTGCAACCCTGTACTGTCGTAGTTCAGTCGAAACCTCACCTTCACAAAGTTTGTGTGTAACACTGTGCTAGGTTCAGTGCAGACCATACCTTCACACACACTGTCTGTGTAACACGGTGCTTAGTTCAGTGCAGACCACAACTTCACGCACTGTCTGTGTAACACTGTGCTTAGTTCAGTCCAGACCACGCCTTCACACACTGTCTGTGTAACACTGTGCTTAGTTCAGTCCAGACCACGCCTTCACGCACTGTGTGTGTAACACTGTGCTTAGTTCAGTCCAGACCACACCTTCACACACTGTCTGTGTAACACTTTGTTTAGTTCAGTCCAGGCCACACCTTCACTTCCTGTCTTTGTAACCCTGTGCAGACTTAGTTCAGTCCGGGTCGCACTTGAACACTGCTGTGTAAAACTATGCTGAGTAAATATTTGAAGATTGCTTACGATTGTGATAGTTTGCCACTTAGGAGGATCGTGCTGTCTGTCTTGTGTATTCAGTAGCTTGAGAAAACTCAATTCTGCTAATCGTTGGTACTTAAAAGAGAAGCTGCGCAGCCTGAACGTTTCAGAAGGAAACAGTCTTCACTGTCACTGAAGTGCACCTAAAATCTCAGATGAGTGGCTGATGCATTACTGTAGAAGGACCGCGTAATTTTGCTGGTATTGTGTCAAGAGGCTTCGTGTTTTTATTGAACATTCTTCAAGAATAAAGCGACAGTCCTTAATTCTTTTCACTTTTTGCTTTTCATTCCTTCCTTAGCTCCTTTCTGGTTGTCCTTCATGCAACTCGTTCCCTTCATCTAGGTGTTTAATTTCCGGTGGGATGTCCAGAGAGCTGGGAGATAAATTAATGAACCGTCTCCCGCTGGTATGACGCCCGCTCTTAATGAGTTGTTCTCGCCTTGAGTTGTCCTATAAAGACGGCCCATTCGATCCTTTCCAAGCTACGTCTGTGTCTTGTGGACTTCACTTCTTTGTTTCCTCTTCAGCGCGTTTGTTCCTGGAAATCTGATTTCCACTGAAGGTAAACAAGGTGAAAACTTATTGATAACTAACACAGAATAATTTTTGTCTTGGTTTATTTTACAACACCTTCTATAAGATATACTCCAAAATTCTTAATAGCGAACTGCAGAAGTACTCATAAGTATTTCTGACAGAAACACAAAATGGATTCCGAAAGGGACGGTCATGCACGGACCCAACATTTTGCTTAAAATTATTAATTGAAAAAATAAGGGAATTTAACTTAGAAACACACTTTCTGTTTATAGATTATAAGAAAGCATTTAATAACATACAAAGACAGATTTTATTTAACATTTGAAATCCGGACAGTTCCCCGATACATTGCTAAAGACAATAGTGGATATTTACACACAAAACAAAATATTGATAAAACTTAACAACAAACTATCAAAACTGGTAGAAATTAATAAAGGAATACATCAAAGTTGCCCTCTTTCACCTACACTGTTTAATATATATTTAGACGAAATAATAACTAAATGGCAAAATCAAGACATAACCGGAACCAAACTTTCAAAAAACCAGCAAAGGTCAAAGCTATTGTTTGCAGACAAACAAGGTATAACAGCAGACACAGAAGGTAACTTACAGAAAGCTGCGCATAAATTAAATCAAACAATAACAGAATATAGTTTAACTATATCCGCACAGAAAACAAAATCGTTGGCATTTAAAGGGCGAGATCCAGTGGGAACTAAAATTGTAATAGATAATAAAATTATAGAACAAGTAAATTTGTTTAACTGTTTAGGAAATTTGATATCTTATGAAGGAGAATTGGGCATTGATAACAAATTAAATATTTTTTTAAAAAAAATTACAGCTATTTTAAATAATGTGTTTAGACCACAAAAAAATCTTAAGAAAACAAGAATAAAACAATACAATACACTAGTCCCTCCTGTTTTGTTATATGGCAGCGAAACTTGGACTATTAAAGCAAGTAACGCCAGAAGAATAACAGCAACAAAGATGAAATACATGAGAAGAACAGCAGGATACACTTGAACACATTACAAAATAAATGGACAAATTGGAAAGGAGTTAAAAATGACACCAATTTTGGACAAATTACTGGAATACAAGAGAAGCTAGATACAACATGTATATAGAAGGCCTCGAAATAGATTACCAAGGGTAATGAAACACTACTGCCCAACGGGCAGAAGGATTTATGGCAGACCTTCGAAGAGAATTCTGGATACGTGAGACCGGAACAGGTCAACAAGTGGCCAAACTCCATGACAGATATGATGATGATGACGATGATGATGATGATGATGATTTAAGAATCGTAGACAGTTTTACTGGTTTTGTGACAGTGAGTACGAATTGCACGATGAAAAGTGCTAAATTGGGAAAAACATGCAAGAAAGAGCCGTGTAAAATGTTTTGGTTACCCAGCATATTCAAGGGAGAAGATGAGTAATGAATGGCAGTCACAACAGACAAGGTGGTCTCCCGTTCACGTGTGGAGCTGCCTAGCATCTGTCGAGCATAAAACAGTTTTACTACGTAAAAACGGGTGTAACGTGATCTCGAAATAATAAATCGCGTAGTATTGAGTTACGCTGCAGGATATTGCTTGAATCGTACTGCGGTACTGAGCTACACTGCCGGGTGCTGCGGGATGTAAATCCATCAGTATTGAGTTATACTGCTGAGTGCTGCATTAAGTCCAACAGTATTGAGTTATAATGCTGGGTGTGGCACTAGTAAATCCATCAGTACTGAGTTATACTGCTGGGTGTTGCATTAGTAAGTCCATCAGTAATGAGTTAAACTGCTGGGTGTTGCACTAGTAAGTCCATCAGTAATGAGTTATACTGCTGGGTGTGGCATTAGTTATTCCATTAGTACTGAGTTCGACTGCTGGGTGTTGCACTAGTAGGTCCATTAGTAATGAGTTAAACTGCTGGGTGTGACATTAGTAAGTCAATCAGTACTGAGTTATACTGCTGGGTGTTACACTAGTAAGTCCATCAGTAATGAGTTATACTGCTGGGTGTGGCATTAGTAATTCCATCAGTACTGAGTTATACTGCTGGGTGTTGCACTAATAAGTCCTTCAGTATTAAGTTATACTGCTGGGTGTGGCATTAGTAAGTCCATCAGTACTGAGTTCTACTGCTGGGTGTTGCACTAGTAAGTCCTTCAGTATTAAGTTATACTGCTGGGTATGGCATTAGTAAGTCCATCAGTACTGAGTTCTACTGCTGGGTGTTGCACTAGTAAGTCCTTCAGTATTAAGTTATACTGCTGGGTGTGGCATTAGTAAGTCCATCAGTATTGAGTTATACTGTTGGGTGTTGCATTAGTAAGTCCATTAGTAATGAGTTAAACTGCTGGGTGTGACATTAGTAAGTCCATTAGTAATGAGTTATACTGCTGGGTGTGGCATTAGTAATTCCATCAGTACTGAGTTATACTGCTGGGTGTGACATTAGTAAGTCCATTAGTAATGAGTTATACTGCTGGGTGTGACATTAGTAAGTCCAACAGTACTGAGTTCTACTGCTGGGTGTTGCACTAGTAAGTCCTTCAGTATTTGAATTATACTGCTGGGTGTTGCATTAGTAAGTCCATTAGTAATGAGTTAAACTGCTGGGTGTTGCACTAGTAAGTCCATCAGTACTGAGTTTTACTGCTAGGTGTGGCATTAGTAAGTTCATCAGTACTGAGTTCGACTGTTGGGTGTTGCATTAGTAAGTCCATCAGTAATGAATTAAACTGCTGGGTTTTGCATTAGTAAGTCCATCAGTAATGAGTTATACTGTTGGATGTGGCATTAGTAAGTCTTACAGTACTGGGTTCTACTGCTGGGTGTTGTACTATTAGGTCCATCAGTACTGAGTTATAATGCTGGGTGTGACATCAGTAAGTCCATTAGTACTGAGTTATACTGCTGGGTGTGACATTAGTAAGTCCATTAGTATTGAGTTACACTGCAGGGTGTTGCATTAGTAAGTCCAATGGGACAGGACTACGCTTCAATCTACTGAATTATTAAGTCCAGTCGTGAGGATTTGCACTGCAGTGTACTAAATTCGTAATTCCAGTAGTACTAATTTGAACTTTATAATCTACACATATATGCACGTATACGTGATTAATGTTTGTAATTATGTTTCATAAAACACCGAGGAATTCCATCATACATAAACTGAAAGTTTCAGTTAAAATATAACAACAAAACCTACTACCATATCTGAGTTTGTTATAAAATATCAAGCTATTCCACGAGTGAAATCTTTCGTATTACTCACTTTCGGTTATGTGTGCTATGGATTATCTGGCTAAAGTTTATAAAATGCCTATGGTTGCAGACTGACACAATTTTCATCGTATGAAATGCTTGTGTGTTCTGTCAAACATTTCTTACAATCTAAGGGTAACATGTACTTGTGAAACTAATGTTGTGAACAATGTTCTCTCTATAACGACAGAGATGCGGGTCCGACGGTCCGCTTTTCGATTCCTGGTAGAGACAAGTAACTTTCCTAACCTTCAAGACGTGCAGACCGGCTCTGCAGTTTCCCTGGCTTAAAGCCGTGTGCATTTCGCCACTTATACTTACTCCAGTGCCTGGAGTAAATGAGAGTCGAGTTCTCTGTTCCTTCTGTATGTTTTCAAGACGTGGCCAAGGATTTTTTAGCTTAGTGTCATGAGATATGAAAATTTAATGTGTCCCGAGAGTGACTTAGAGAAGAGCCTTCGGAGCCAATTCTTCTGTCTTCGGTATAATGTAATGATTCCGAGAGCTTTGCGCAGTAAGCAATCAATCTGGAGGTGATTGCCTTTTCTGCCGTGAGCAAAGGGATCCCGTGGCTACAGTAACTGCTATTGTGTTTTCTGACGAAAGAAATCCTAGCAGGTTTGCCAAACAAAACTCATTCATGCATAACTGTTGAAAGTATAAATGTTAACTGATTATATTTTCATTTTGCAGGGATTCCGCCTGTGAGCTTTTGAATGCGCGTGGGGGGTTCGCCTTTTGATTCATTAGACATTGTAGAAAGTAGTAGAATGGAAGAGGAGTTTAATTTGATATACCCCTTGCATTATATAGTTTCAAACATCGACACAACATAGGAATGTGTACTTTGTGAAACTCAATTCACAATACTTAGACACAAGAACATTATAAGATTTTAAATATATATTAAAAATCTTATTTAATATATATATTAAAAATCTTGTAATAATATAACAAATTAAGATGGATTTAACTGAGTGCATTTTAAAAAGTGAACACATAAAATGTCTAAGTACTGTGAAAAAGAATTAGAAATATTCGAGAGAGAATATAATAATATACAGGGTCATCGAAAAAGATGGACGGGATTTGAAACTGCTATAACTTTAAAAGTTGAAACTTGAAACCTTTGAACAAGAAATTGTAAGTAGGGTTATTTTTATGCAAGACGAAGCTCCTCCCCATTTCAGTTGCTTTGTGACTGACGTTTTAAATGAGAAATTCCCTGATGCCTGGATTGGAAGGGGTGGACCAATACCCTGGCCACCTCGAAGCCCAGATCTCTCTCCACTTGATTTTT
>Ga0123354_10003034_pt1 | contig 22890 bp, 25 predicted proteins | sample TergutLab28metaG_2_FD_97872 | JGI IMG/M metagenome (GOLD analysis project Ga0123354, IMG submission 97872) | Labiotermes labralis P4 segment gut microbial communities from Petit-Saut dam, French Guiana - Lab288 P4 | ecosystem: Host-associated > Arthropoda: Insects > Digestive system > Gut ... | reverse complement strand
TGGATAGTTGTTTCAGTTTCTCTGTACAGTGTACTCCTAATTTTCTTCTATTATATTCTTTTCTGACCTTTGATTTTAATCGTTTAATCTCCTTGTTGTAATATTCGGGGTCCGAATTTTTTCCAAGTGTTTTGTGAGGCACAGAACGTTCTATACTCTTGTATACTATATTTTTTAATTATTCCATATCTCCTCCATGTTGCTGCTGTTACTTGCCCAAGCTACAAATTTATCGTGGAGGAATTTTTGTAAGCCCGAGTCATCTGTTTTGTTGTAAACCAGGACTACCCTTTCCACCTGGGGATCAGTGCATATGTCCTCCCATTCCACTTCCAGAATCACTGCAAGATGATCACTGACTCCATATAGTATACCGCTAGACGTGACTGAACTTTCTGGTCAGACCAAGTAAACGTCCAGAAGAGCATCCCCTTGGGTTGGACTATCTATTACCTGACTGTAACCGTTTTCCCATACCAAACTATTTATAAGTGCCTGAGTTCCACTATTGCCACCCGCGTTTCCATTCCAATCTGCATAAGATAAGTTTAAGTCACTCCCAATGATGCTACACTTTGTAGAGTTTCCTGTAAACCCAGTCTGGGCTGCTAATCTTTCTATAACTCACATGTCCTCTTTTGGAGCTCTGTAAAACTCTACCACTTCCCATGAAAATTTTGGGTTTCCGCCTTTGACTTCCACTGCTATCATCTCAAAAACCTCATCAGTCCATAGCACCCTGCAGTCGATGTAATTTTTAATGCAAATGAATACTCCACCACCCCGGGAACACCTATCCCTCCTGAAAGTTATGTAGTCGTCCTTAAAAACTTTGGCATTGTTAATTTCCTCACTAAGCCATTACTCCGTGCCTATTACAACATCAGGGTTGTATGTATCAATTAAATTCCAGAATTCTAAAATCTTATTGCAAATGCTCCTACAGTTTACCTGCAGCAAACCCAGTGGTTTACCCTCAGCTATGTGCGCCACTGTTGCCGCTACACATTCCTCCTCTGCAGATGCCTCCGCTGTAGATTTAAACATTGGCTCCACTTCAGCTTCCCTAGTCATCAGGACACTAGTCACTGGTCCATCTGCCCCATGTAAAGTCTTTTGTTCCTCAATCGCTGATCGTCGCATTTCCCTGGAATCCCTCATTCTGTGATTTCCATCGTTCAAAATTTGTCACGTCTTACTCTCTGCCTTTCCTCCAACATCAAGTCCACTAACTCTAGCGTATAGTTGTCCAAGTCGTCTCTTTCCTCTTCCATTCAGATGCAATCCATCCCTAGCGAAGTCCCCGTCCTCTATGCAGCTGTTCGGATCAACGAAGTTAAGTCCCAAGGTGTTGGCTACCCAGTCAAATCTATCATTAAGTGCCCCACCATGACACATCTCTACGTCTCAGCAATCCACTCAGGACAAGTCTGCAGTACTGTAGCTTCTTCTTTGCTGTAGACACCAACGCATACACTTCTCCCATTACAAAATCTAGATTTCTCGTTGTTTTCAAGTCATTAGTACCCACGTGAATAATAACCGTATCTGTATTAACTAGATCCGTCTTTTCCATCACTCTATATAGCTGTTCGGTTTTTATCCCCGGAAAGCACTCCACCTTCATATCTGCACGTTCTGCTCCGACGTTGTGCACTATTGAGTCACTGACCACCATACACTTTGTAACCTTTTGCTTTGTAGTCATTGTGTCCCTCTCCCCAGTTCCCACCACTAGTAACTTTGCCTCAAGCTCCCTGTTTCTAGCCTTCAATTCATCAATTTGTCTAAGCGCGTTTTGCAGTTCCTCTTATAGCATTCTCACCTTTTCCATCCTACACTTATCACAATTCCAATTCTCTCTCTCATCCGCTTGTGCATTCACGCTTCCACATCTGTAATGTTACCATTGTTCACACAGTTCACATTGAATTCCTGACTTCAGATTCCTGCTGCACCCAGTACATGAAAGTTGCATGGTGTTCTCCACTTCCATAACAGGACCAGGATTCTGCTCAACTCCACCAATTACTAGTAACACCGCTAAAACCGTGGAACTTAGCACCGTCAAACCCAAGCAGTCACCAGATGTTCCGTTGGCGTCACCACGCCTAGACATGCCACGCCACGAGAATCTCCCAGCCCAGGTACCAACCCTCCTCCAGGTAGCAACCCATTATCTACCATTACTCAGGAGCTCACAACACACACATCTCAATTGAATGACACTCCAAACCAGACTGAGTATGGTGAGCTCCTAATAATGCCAGCAAATGGCAGATGGGGATTTAACTTGGCATTTAAAGGGTTAATGGACTATTTTAACAACGGTAACTTTAGTAAGTCCAAATTAATGCGCTCCCTGATGATGGCGTAACTGTAACACCAAAACATGTCGGAGGTGTTTTAATGTAAATTTTAATATTTTTTTAAGACAACTCACTAGTGCATCAGTTGGTGAATAAATAAAACTTTGATGAATGTAGGTTGTTTGAAGGTTAATTGAAGTTTGCTCTCTTTTGGGATGTGAGGCTGTGTGGTTCGCTAGAAGTGTACCAAGATTTGAGGAACTCCCTGTTTTCAAGGCTGAAAGTTTCTCTGCAATGTTGGTAATACATGTATATACTGTTCTACACAACGCCACATCCAACAAGACTTGAATCTTCATTGGCAGTGCTTCAGTGCTTCGAGGACCTCAAATCTCACATGTAGCACATGCAAAACTTTGATACGCTTTTTTTTTTGGTGGCATTTACTGATGCCTAAATTAGTATGCTGTGCTGTGTGTATCTTCCTCACAAAATTCATTAAGGTCACACTAAAGAAATTTTATAATTGTCCAACAAGATGCGACTGTATTCAGTTTATTATGTTTCTGTAGACAGCTCTGCATGTTTCGGGTGTTGACATCCATCATCAGGAGCTGGTACAACTGTAATTACAGCTTCTGGCACTGGTCCACCGGGTCTACTACCATCCACTATCATTTTTTAGTTGATACCTACCATACAATACACATGAATCAGTTCCAACCCAACAATAAGAGCGGATGGTAGGAGACCCGGTTGACCAGTGCCAGAAGCTGTAATTACAGTTGTACCAGCTCCTGATGATGGGTGTCAACACCCAAAACATGTAGAGCTGCCTACAGAAATGTAATAAACTGAATACAGTCACATCTTATTGGACAGTTATTAAATTTGATTCACAATGCACGGACCCACGAATATAAAATTCACACTAAAGAGTTTAGGGAAGGCCTTGAGACTTTCATTTCTTTCTCAGTGCTAGAACTGATAACGTTTTGTCTGTCTTGAAGCTTTTGTGGCAACAGAATTCAGGGGGTGACATCTGCATCTGGTGGTTTAGATACAGATTCTTTTTCCATTAGGATCTGGTGATGGAAATGTTGGATGTATTTGAACCACCCAATGTGATTTGTCAGCCTGAAAAGAATTTTGTTGAATATGAGCGAGTCGTTCTTCCACTTCTGTTTCATGTCAGCGACTTACGTATTTTGCGCATAACCCCTGTGCAGAATCAGTTGTCTGCCAGTTTGCTACCCAAAAATATAAAGATGAAGATACACAGAACTATAGTTTTTCGTGTTGATTCGTATGGATGTGAAACTTGGTCTGTCACATTGAGGGAGGAACATAGGCTTAGGGTGTTTGAGAATAAGATTCCGAGGAAGGTATCTGGGCCTGAGAGGTACGAGGGAACAGGGGAGCAGAAAGGACTCCATAATGAGCTGTATGATCTGTATTGTTCATTGAATATTGTTTGGGTGATCACATAGAGAATAATGAGATGGGCAGAGCATATAGTATGTATGGGGGAGAGGAGAGGTGCATACAGGGTTTTGGTGGGGAGACATGAAGGAAAGAGAGCACTTGGAAGACCTATCCGTAGATGGGGGCAGATTGTATTAAAATGGATCTTCATAAAGTGTGATGGGGGGAATGGACTGGACTGGACTGATCTGGCTCAGGATAGGGACAGTGATAGGCTCTCTTGAATGCGGTAATGAACTCTTGGGTTTCATAAAATGCAGGGACTTTGTTGACTGTGGAGCTGTTATCTTTACAAGAATGACACTGCCCCATTGAGTTAGGAGGTGACCTTTTAGGTTATTAAGTAATAAGCAAGAACCGAGTTCCGTCCTCTCATTGGGCACACTGCATCTCCGACAGAAACACCAGCAGGTTATTGCAGAATAGGGAAATAATTTTTGTTTTGTTGTGGTAAAGTAGTAAAGGTAAAGTGCACCCTTGTACAGGCACTGAGGCTCTGTACAGGCCGTACAGCCCCTAGGGGGAGTAGAGGTATAGCTCTACTCTCTCTTGACCATGGCACTAGAAGGGGTGAGGGGTCAGCGTCACGTCCCGGCCGCTCTTTACCCCTGGGAAAGACCCGGTACCCATTGTACAGGAGGCTGGGTGGGCCCCAGGGCTGGTCTGGACAGGTGCAGAAAATCTCGCCTCCACCGGAATTCGATCCCCAGACCGTCCAGCCCGTAGCCAGTCGCTATACCAACTACACTATGAGGCCCAGTTTGTTGTGGGGTTCATAAGAAGTACAGAAGTATGCTGCTTGGGTAAAGTGTGAAGACTTTGAATATTTAGGTAGGTGGTGCATTTAGGTGTCAATGAAACGTAAATGTTTAAACACTGTGTCTTTGCAGGAACACTTATAACAGAATGGAATGATGGAACAAGAGTTTGGGATGAGGTACTGAAAAGTGACAACTGTGTTGAGAATTTTGCAAACAGCCTAGTTGCGATCTGTTGTCATTTCGGTTTTGACGGTTATTTGTTGAATGTGGAAAATACCGTTCTGCCAGAACGTGTATCCAGATTGGAACTGTTCGTTAAGCAGATCCATCGCAAACTGCACGATAAGATACCACACGCAGAAGTGATCTGGTACGACAGTGTCACAGAAGAAGGAAAACTCAAGTGGCAAAATGAACTTAACCATCTGAACAGGTGATTGTCATAGTGTTTTGTTGCCAAAATTTATGTAAGAAAAGAATCTGCTGGTTTACTTTTATGTATCCAGTTGATTTTTTTTAATGTATCGGGTAGTCAAGTCTGGCTCAGAAGTTATAGAAAGAGTAGAGTTATATACCTCTGCTCCCCTTCTAGTCCTTCATGGCCTGTTGTAGGGTGAACTTTGTCTTTACTTTCCCTTTTAATTTAGTTGTCTGTTAGTTCAGCTTGTGGCGCGTATGGGTGAGGAGAGGGGGTGTATAGGGTCTTGCTGGGGAAATCAGAGGAAAGGAGACCACTGGGGAGACCTAGGCATGGATAATATTAGGATGGATCTCCAGGAGGTGGGATGTGGGTATATGGACTGGATTGGGCTGGCCCAGGATAGAGACAGGTGGTGGACGCTTGTGGGTGCAGTAATGAACCTTCGGGTTCCGTGAAATGTGGGGAATTTCTTGACTAGCTGCAAACCAGTTAGCTTCTCAAGAAGGACTCTGCACCATGGAGTAAGTAAGTAAGTATTAGGTCAGCAGTAGATAGCAGGACACAGAGAGGAATGTTAGGTATGCTCGTATATTACAGTAGCTGAAGTGCTTTTCCTTTCCTGCATCTTTGAAAACAAGCTGAATTGACTTAATGAAACTGCTTATTTATTATGGCAGTTGTATGAAACTGTACACACATTTGTTGTATGCTTTCTTCTGGGTAATCCCCTGGCGTCTGAATTTTATTTGCCGACGTTTCGGGACACACTGTTCCATCTTCATAGGCAGGTAGGTGTGAAGAATGACTGGGTTTGAGAAATGTTGGGGTATTTATACAGGAAAAGGTTTGGCTCAAAAATAGCCTCATCAAGTCGGAAGGAGGGTGACAGGGTAGGGGTGGGTACGAGTACAGAAACAGACTGTGGAGGGTACTTACCCAGAAGAATGCATACAACATTCAGAACATGGTGAAAGTTTGAAATCAGATTTACTCACATTGACCAACCAAAACTTGTATCAGAAATGTGAAAGTATTTGGCATTTTATTTTCTGTAATTAACCCTATTAAAAAACGAGGTGGGTCAAAGTACTTCGAATTGTTTCTTGGAAGGTTCTCAGACTTCACTTGTTTGTCCTTTTGGTAAGAGCAACGTGTAGATGAAGATGAGTATGGAGCATTGGTGGAATGTTATTGACAAGGGGAAATTGAAGTACTCAGAGAAGAACCTGTCCCAGTGCCACTAAGTCCACTAAATATCCTGGAAATGAAGCTGGGTCTCCTTGGTGAGAAGCCAGTGACTAAGTGCTATAGCCATGGCACAGTTGCATACCGTTACTAAGTGTAGTTTACCTTGCAGAAGCTAAGATGTTGTACACATGAGGCAGCTGGTGTGGCAGAATGGCAGAATGTTTGCTGTTTTCAGACCGTTCTTTGATAATTGTGATGGCATCTTCTTGAACTACACATGGAATGAAGAGAACCTGAAAACTTCTCTTCATAATGCTGGCACTCGTCACCTGGACGTGTACGTGGGTGTCGACGTGTTTGGGCGCAACTGTTACGGGGGCGGTGGCTTCAACTCCTGTCAGGTGAAGATTATTGTGTGAAAAAGAATGGTAAAACAATACAATTACAGAACTGGACAGACCCTGAGGGTTCCAGGAGGTTGAGGCTCCCAGATTTCAAGACAGTCGGCACATGAAGGTGGTAAAGTTGTCAGCCCTGCGCACTGGCCGCCTTTACACACCAGGAAATATTCCTGGTACTCATTTCTGTTAGAGGCTGATTCAAACCCAGTGCCGTAGTGCGGCCAGAAGGATTAAGTCGATGAAAAATTCCCATGACACTATCGGGAATCGAACCTGTGACCTTCCGGCTTGTAGTGCAATGCCTCAACCAACTGCACCACCAGCAGCATGCCTATGAAATATAAATGGGTTTTTAATGTCCCCCAACACTTTTGTGTGTGCTTGGACTGTTTTGTGTGATGACTTTTGTTGCCACTATTCCAGTGGGCTTAGAATGGGTATCCACACACCTTAGTTTAATGTATTTCAGCTAATAGTAGTGTATTACATACCACGTTTAAAGTAAAGCGCTGGGAATGGTTTGTGGTATGAGCTGTTGCAATCTCTTGCTCATAATAGGTATAGTTTGTCTCATAATCAGGCAGGCAATGGAAAGGATGGTGTAAGATTTTGTGTTACTTATCGGTGTGAATTTGTAGTTTCAGAAAGAGGATTTTTGTTGCTGCTGTAATGTAGACTGCAGCTGGGATGTGATGGCACATGGTGACGCACGGGAGGGGAAGTGAAGGGGAAACTGGTGAATGGAGTGGGTATCCAGTACCCTTCACACTACGTAAGAACATGGTGTATCCAGCATTACTACCAACAATGAAAGCTGATGCGCACAACTCGGCTGCCAGTCGTCGACTGAACTGACACCCCCGCCGATTTAAATGGACTCGTCCGTGTCGCCAAAAGATGAAATCTGGTTTTTGCGCATGTGCCATCACATTTCAACTGGTCTCTACCACACACACACATGCACACGCGCACCTCTCTCTCTTTAACATGAGATGTTAAGCAGAATGGGATGTGTTATTGCGAGGGTTTGTGTATTTGTTCATTGACATCAAAACAGCATTTGCTGAGTGAGTGTGATTTTGGTTTGTTTGACCTACACTCTCTGAAAGTACCAGTGCACAAAATTCTGTTTTGCTTCATTGTCTGTTTTGGAATTAGCGAACCACCTTGCTCTCATACAGATGCAAACGCAGAGGTTTTGTTAAATTTTATACTGTTGATGCAAAGACATCCATTTGTTGCAGAACTTGCGCTGAAGATCCTGTTTGAGAAATCTCCAGTGTGTCAACAGTTTCATCTAGTTTTTCCTATTTTTTATATCTTTTGTGTGTCCTGTGACCATCTACAACAGAACCTGCCACTCAAAGCATTTCTTTGTATGTGTCAGTTGTTTTCCTGTGTGGGGAGCTGGGATAGCTCAGTCAGTATAGTCACTGTGTTGTGGGTTGAATGATCTGGGGTTTGAATCCCAGCTGGAGCAAGATGTGCACACCAGGTATTGGGCCCACCCAGTCTCCTGTTCCATGGGTACCAGGAGAATTGTCACTGGCAGTCAGTGGCCAGGGCACGAGGCTGACCATTCACCTCCATCTAGTGCCAAGGTTAAGAATTATTGGAGCAGGTCCTCCACTCCCTGTAGATGTCTTCATTGCATGTATAGAGACAACTTAAATCTCCCCCCCCTCCCCCTCCTTCCAATCATCTGGGTACTTTTGTCAGAATTTAAGGTGATCATTTGTGTAGCAAGTGCATGCAGCATGTGTATCTTACAGAAATCATCTGAGTTTAGGTGGACCACGGGGACTTAACATCCTCCCTGGTAGGCAGGGTTGGCCTGGCATTTGGCAACATTTAAAATAATGTTTCTGTACAAGGTCTTATGTGGTTCAGGGATAGCTCAATAGGTATGATGACTCACTACAGGCTGGACAGTCTGGGGATCGAATCCTGGTGGGGGCCAAATTTTCTGATCCTGTTCAGACCTACCCTGGGGCCCATCACGCCTCCTATATGATGGGTACTGGGTCTTTCCCGGGAGTAGAGCGGCTAGGGCATGGTGTTGGCCACCCACCGCCATCTAGCGCCGAGGTTAATGAGAGAGTAGAGCTGTACCCCTACTCCACAGCTGGGCCTTTGTGGCATGCTGTAAGGGTGAACTTTACATGGTGATACTGTATAAGTCTCCACCAGATTTGGTGCATGTAGAGGGCAATTAGAAAATACCAAGATATGGACTGCCAAATTTATATAAGATATTTCTCATTTCGTTTCATTTATTACAGTCTGTTGAATAAATTTTAAAAGTTACTGAAATTCATTCGTTGTACTGTCATGCGGGAGAATGGTAATGTATCATGGTGTAAAGGTAAAGTTCACCCTGTAACAGGCCATGAATTCTCAGAGGGAGAGTAGATGTATAGCTGTACTCTTCCTTTAACCCCTGCACTATATGTGGTTGGGTGGTCAGTGCCACGCTCTGGCCGCTTTACCCCCGGGAAAGACCCGGTACCCATTGTACAGTAGGCTAGGTTGGCCCCAGGGCCAGTCTATGGGAGCGGAAAATCTCGCCCCCACCGGGATTCGAGCCCCAGACCATCCAGTCTGTAGTGAGTCACTGTACCGACTGAGCTGTCCCGGCTCAATATGTACCAAGGTGCATGACACTGTTGTGCAAGGGACTTCTATTGTTGCTACAACTGGAATCATATTGTTTAGACTCTAAGGGCAGTTTGGTGACAAGTAGATCTTTTTTGCCATCTGCTTCCCTTGCTTATCCTCCTGCATGATACTCTACCATTTTATATGAATGCTCTAGCACCTAAACCTGATCATCCCTGCCCATGCTTCCTGATACGTTACCACTTTATGTGGGATTCTTTAAGCAACCAAGCCACTCCATTGCTTTTTTCCCAAAGTTCTTCCGCTTTATGTTCTTCCCACTTTTTTTTTCTCCTTCTATGTGATGTCTCTCCTAACCTGTACACTTCCTGATCTCATGCATTGTCTTGCACATTTTTTAGTTTATTTTCATTCTCAAAATGTTCTCTTTTGATGGGGGGGGGGTTAGCATGGAATTCTCAATGTACTTACACCATCTCATTCTGTTACTTATTAATGTGTTTTCTTTGAATTATGTATCTCATGTTTTGTTTCTTATTCTCTTAAGATTCATCCATGGCTTTATTATGAGACGCTGTGAAATATTTTGTAGAAGTTTTGAAATCTGGAGAGTTGATCCATGATCAGTGTGTTAACATCCAGGGATTAACATTCGTGTGCGTAACGCAGGCAGTGAAGTGTGCATTGCATACCATATGTAATGAAACAGAGAACATGGTGATGTTGCAGGCTGTCGAACTTGTTCGCAAGTACAACCTCTCCCTCGCTCTGTTTTCTCCAAGCTGGGTGCATGAATATCTGGGCAGTACACACTTCGTGCATCTGGAGTATGTATTCTGGCAGAAGCTGTGGCCTTATCTCTATGTACGTGGGCCGACGGAACTGCCGTTCACCTCGTCTTTCTGTCAGGGCTATGGAGAGAAGATGTACCGTGGTGGACAGGTTGGTGTTTGTTGTATTGATAAGTTGGTGTGCTGAAATATTTAGTGTTGAAACTTTGAGCCTTCCAGAAGGCACATGAGCTGAACCAACTAAATGAGTATGAAGTTTTGAGAAATGTTTTGGAGTGTGGAGGGGAACAGGATGGGTAGCGTTATGAATGGAATTGTTGAAGAGAACACTGGAATTCAGAATTTGTTTACAGAGTTAAAATAGAAATGGCCCTCCCTCTGTTATTCTGAGCTGCTCTCCACTGTATCGTAAGACTGCATTCACTTGAGCCTCTCCTGCCATTATATCATGAGGCTCTGCTCACACGAGTCCCTGCCTCAGTGCTTGAGGCTCTGTTTGTGTGAGCCCCTCCCTCACTATGCAAGCTTCTGTTCATGTGAGCCCCTCATTTAGTATATAAGGCTCTGTTTGTGTGAGCCCCTCCCTCACTATGTAAGGCTCTGTTCATGTGAGCCCCTCCTTTAGTATATAAGGCTCTCTTTGTGTGAGCCCCTTTCTCACTATATAAGGCTCTGTTCATGTTAGCCCCTCATTTAGTATATAAGGCTCTGTTCGTGTGAGCCCCTCCTTTAGTATATAAGGCTCTGTTTGTGTGAGTCTTCCCTCATTATGTAAGGCTGTGTTCATGTGAGCCCTTCTTTTAGTATATAAGGCTCTGTTTGTGTGGCCCCTCCCTCAGTATGCAAGGCTGTGTTCATGTGAGCCTCCCTCTGTTATTTCCAGGAATAGCAAAATTTGGTTTGTGGCTCGGTTATGCATGTAGCTAAATATTTAGTACAAAATATTGTTTGTACTCATTTGTTATCAATTGGAGAATTTGTCTGTGGAGTTTATGTATGACTAATAAACTGAACATAGGAGCACATTGGACAGATTAAGAATAAGCTATTCAGATACTATGTTATGCAGATACTATGTATAGACTCCAATAGTAGTGCTAACATTCTGAAGCAACAGGATGTAAGACAGCAATGGAATAAATGGTGTGGTGATCTGAGCAGAGTCCAGAAGGTGCAAAGGTACAAAAGTGTGACTTACATTATACACACACTTTTGTCTTGTTCCTTCCTTACCTAATCAATGTAATTTAGGGTCTAGAATGACTTTATGATGCATCATATCAGACCTTGTCTTTGGTCAGGATGCTAATTGGAACTTTTATCTGTGTGGACTCATATTCAGGCCCAAGGCTGTCATCTGGAATTAGTGGTTGATGAAGTGGCATGGAACAGTTTTTACTGTCAGCACTTGTGTGTCCCTTGCTGTGTCATTCCACCAATCTTTCCTACTCATTTTGTTTAAGGTGCTGGTTCAGTAGGCAAGAGAACCAAGAGACTCTGTCTTGCCCCAAATTATGTACATAAAATGAAAATTATTCTAAACTGTCTCATCATTACAAACTGGAAGGTTGCGGGTTTGATTCCCGATGGTGTCATTGGAATTTTTTGTTGACATAATCCTTCTGGCCGCACCATGGCCCTGGGGTTGACTCAGCCTCTAACAGAAATGAGTACCAAGAATATTTCCTAGCTGGTAAAGGCGGCCGGTGCGTAGGGCTGACAAACTTACCACCTCCATGTGCCGATTGTCTTGAAATTTGGGATCCTCAACCTCCTGGAACCCCCAGGGCCTGTCCAGGCCTGTAATGGAATTGCTTTTTGCTTTTATCGTAATGATTTTCACTGCATTCAACATAAAACACAATGTGTAGTGACTCGACTCAGCCACCTGGATGTTTCTTGTCAGGTGGTGTCGGACGCACCATGGTACAACTTGAGCAAGCAGCAGTACCAGCCGAGTGTTCCGTCTTGTTTGAATGACAGATTCATTGAGCCTGTATTGAGAGCGAGGCAGGAAGAGGGGAGCACCACTCATGTCGACGAGGAGGTATCGCAGCTCATCACGACAGGCTGCGTTCAACACTACGCTCTGGACGCGTTCACAGGTGGCGGCTGCCTGCGGATCAGTCAGCCATGCAGTAAGGAGAACTTTCAGAGGTGAAGGTTTTACCAGTACGTACAGTAGAGTCTGCAAGTTTGTGAAACTTGATATACAGGATTTTGACCCGTAGTTACAATCTGTTTTAATGAAAATGTTTTGGCCTTTCCTGACTGGTTGCGACAAACTGGGGTGACACCAAATGGCTGATAATTTGGCTTCTGCCACTTTCTGTTACGTACGGTAGAGTCTGCAAGTTTGCGAACCTTGATATACAGGATTTTGTCTCATAGTTACAATCCGTTTTAGTAAAAATGTTTTGGCCTTTCCTGACTGGATGCAACAAACTGGGGTGACACCAAATGGCTGATAAGTTGGCTTGTGCCACTTTCCTACTGCTGTTCACATCACTGTCAGCTCAGTGATGATCTTACTGTTATTGACACTGTGGCACCTGAGCTGGTCATTTAAATTGTAGTGCACCATTTATGTAAAGTGTGAATATTTTATGAAATAAATTATAAAATACCATTATGAAACAGACGATATTTTGGAGAGGGAAAAACTTGAGATTTTTTGCACCATTTCTCAAAAAATTCAGTAAATATACAGGGTGAGCATAAAGTCTTTCCCTGATTACAAACGTTACGTTGCACCTCAGTTAGAAGAGTTTCAGCCGTGGATAATTTTTCAACAAGATGGTGCACCTCCACACTGGGGTTCACATGTTTGTCGGTTTTTGGATGGTACATTTCCAAACAGGTGGATTGGGAGAGATGGTCTGACACCCTGGCCACCACGATCTCCAGATATCACCCCCCTTGGCTTCTTTTTATGGGGGTATGTTAAGGACAAATTGTTTTTGACACCAGTTCCAAATATTACAAATTTCCAGGCAAGAATAACAAGACGCTTTTGCTACAATAACTGAAGACGTGTTGGAGAACACATGGAGAGAAGTTGTTTATCTATTAGACGTTTTCCGTGCAACAAAAGGAGCACATGTTGAAGTGTACTGATGTGTTGTAAAAAAACTTCTTGAGTTACATTTAAAAAATAAGTTCGTATTCCACTTACAGTAGTTTTCTTGTAATAAATGTTTGTAATCAGGGAAAGACTTTATGCTCACCCTGTATTTGTGGACTGTATATATCAAATATGGTCATTGGGTGGCAGTGGTACTGGCATCCAATATATGGGGCAGATGGTGACTATTGTTTAACTAAGATTGATTCCTTTTTTTTGTGATTTATGGAATGAGACTGTCTGTCTGTCTGTCATTTAATGTATTTTTTTGCGTCCACTAAGTATTCTTCTTGTATAAACAATAAACTTCCTACCTTTTATGGTTTTTGAGGTTAGTTTGTATTTTTGGGCTGGTATTTCATGCGTTTTTGGGACCAAATAGACATTTTATGTCAAAAAACAGATTCCATTGCTTTATGATTGGTATTATTGATTCCAGTTAATTATAGAAATCAAGACTCTGTTGTACATATTTATTGTGACTTGTGTCTGCTGTAGTTTGGAAATAAAAAAGAAAATCATAAAAAGTTGTATTTGGAGTGTTGCTCTTTGTGAATCGGAAACATGGGCCCTAGGAAAATATGAAGAGAGGATCATAAATGCATTTGAAACATGGAGCTGGAGAAGAATGTTAAAAATAAAATGGACAGATAGAATAACGAATGACGAAGTTTTTCAAAGGGTGAAAGACGAAAGATTACTTTTAAAATTTTTACAAATCGGACGCCACTCATAGATAGGGCATACAGTTAGGCATAACGAGTTTGTAGTAAACATCCTTGAAGGAGCAATATTTGGAAAAAAGGCTGTGGAAAGACCTGGACTACAATACTTAAAGCAAGTCGCCACAAACACAGCAGCTGACAGTTATACAGCAATGAAAAGAATGGCTTGCAACAAATCCAGATGGAAAGCTGCTAACCAATCAAGAGACTGAGGGATAAGAAGAAGTGTCTGCTTTTATTTGGTTAGTTGTTGGCCACTGGACAATGACAGTTCTGCATTCAGTAAAAGTTGTGTTTTGGCTGTGATTAGCTGTACGTGTTTTGCATCTTGTGTACATGGCGCATAAACTTCATATTTTCAGGCCAGGGAGCTGCATAATGAAGTGTGCTTTGGGACACAACTAATAAGGAAAGACAGAATGCAGTGTTGATAGTGCAAGGACATACTTTGCACTGCTGCGTGACCTGACCCTCTGATCAAAATTTGCCACTGCTGATATGTCGATGTGACATTTTATTTTTCAGTTGATGTTCAGAATTTTTTTCTTGCATCCACTTGTTGACTGGTTGATGTACATGCAAAAAGTTTTGTGGTCAGCACTGCTAACATCAGTTCCTTGTCATTACCTCTTTAAAGCACTGTAGTTTGTCTGTTTCATATCAGCCACTGTAACCTTCAGACACTGTGTTTTGCCCACACAGTGTTTTGTGTTTCACGTGTTTCCCAGGGTCAACAAAAATGGTTTCTGTCAAAAAAATTAACTAGTAGGTCTTTGTACCGACAAGAACTGTCATATGCTGTGGGTAGGAATGGGATATGTAAGTGCAGGAACATTATTTTATCTGACAACTGTTGCTACTGTTCCCATCTGCTGGCTTAACATATAAAACTTTAATGTGTAATAAACATTGTTCGTTAGATGTGACACAAGTCTTGAAGCTGAAGGAAACGTTCTTGATTTCAAACTTTCACCATGTTCTGAATGTTGTATGCTTTCTTCTGGGTAATTCCCTGGTGTCTGGATTTTATATGCCGACATTTCAGAACACCCTGTCTGTTCCATCTTCATACCAACCCACCTATGATGATGGAACAGACAGAGTGTTCCGAAACGTCAGCATATAAAATTCAGACTCCAGGGAATTACCCTGAAGAAAGCATACGACATGAAGGAAAATATGTCTGACATATTCTCTGAATATGGTAAACTTATTTTGATGTATGTACCCTGCATCTTGTACAGTTTATTATCCAGACCAACAAATACACAACATAATTGTTAACAATATTTTATATATCGTAAGCACTGTTACATGTATTGATGTATCTGCATCGTCTTCAGGGAGTATTAACCTTGTGCTTTGCTAAAATTACAAAATTATTACAATTACTATTCACATCCTACCATCGTACAAGAAACACCAATATAGGACTGTTCAAATTGTATATGCAGCAACCAAATAACAACGTCGACATTTTAGTAATATTTTGTACATTTTATCATACAACAACAATCACATGAACATTTTAATCTACTCCTTTTATTTGGTTGTAAGTTTAATGATTTTATTAATTCCAGGTTGCTATCCAAAAATTTAAAGATCAAGATATATATAGAACTATAATTTTGCCTGTTGTTTTGTATGGGTGTGAAACTTGGTTGCTGACATTGCGAGAGGAAGGGAAGCTGAGGGTGTTTGAGAACATGGTGTTGAGAATATTTGGACCTAGGAGGGACGAGGTAACGGGGGAATGGAGGAGATTGCATAACGAGGAACTAAATGATTTGTACTCCTCACCCAATATTGTGTGGGTGATAAAATCAAGAAGAATGAGATGGGCTGGGCATGTGGCCACGTATGGGTGAGGAGAAGGGGGTGTGTAGAGTCTTGCTGGGGAAACTGGAGGGAAAGAGACCACTGGAGAGACCTAGGCATAGATGGGTGGATAATATTAGGTTGGATCTCCAGGACGTGGGATGTGGGTGTATGAATTGAGTTGGGTTGGCCCAGGATACGGACTGGTGGCGGACGCTTGTGAGTGCGGTAATGAACCTTCAGATTCCTTGAAATGCAGGGAATTTCTTGACTAGCTGCAAACCAGTTAGCTTCTCAGGAAGGTCTCTGCACCATGGAGTAAGTAAGTAAGTATTAATTTTGTAACTTCAGCAAAACACAAGGTTAATACTCCCTGTAGATGGTGCAGATACATCAATACATGTAACAGTGCTTACGATATACAAAATATCGTTAATATGTATATATGTTGTGGATTTGTTGGTCTGGGTAATAAAATGGTATACCTAATATTAACTGGAATACATTGAACTAAGAGGCACGCGGTGGCGCAGTTGGTTGAGGCACTCCGCTACCAGCCAGAAGGTTGCGGGTTCGATTCCCGATGGTGTCACAGGAATTTTTCATTGATATAATCCTTCCAGCCGCACTTTGGCCCTGGGGTCAACTCAGCCTCTAACAGAAATGAGTACCAGGAATATTTAATGGGGTAAAGGCAGCCAGTGCATAAAGCTGACAACCTTACCACCTTCATGTGCCGATTGTCTTGAAATCTGGGAGCCTCAACCTCGTGGAACCCTCAAGAACTGTCCATGTCTGTAATGGGATAGCTTTTACATTGAACTAAAATGCATGGACCCCATTGCTGGCAGGTTGGAATAGTGGCCATCACTACTCTGATCGTCATTCCGCTGTGTGTCCTCAGATAAACTGATGTCCCTGTGCTATATGTACGAACTTAAGGCTCCACATGCTGCTTGTAATGATGTTGTATTTTGTTTTGTAGGATCCTGATTTGTAGCTTCGATTGTGATGGACAGATCATAGTTTCAGTTGCAACAAAAGCAACCAGTGAAGGCAACCCTAACCTGAATGTGCTGCTGCTGACAGAGGGCAGTACAGGAACCTGCAGGTACAGTTTGTGGATTCCCGTTACAGGAACTGCTGTAGATGGTTAGAACAGTTACCCATTATGGAACTCAGACATTTATTACTGCACTCACAGTGATCTGTCACTGGGCCGTACTCTGAGGCATGACCATTCATTTTGTTCTGTTACTGTGTATTTCCCCATGGCAGCCTGGTGTACCTGCAGATGATGTGTTGAAGTGCTGGAGCCTTTACACAGTAAGGTTGTCGTGCAGTATTTAAGGTAAGGACAAAGGTAAAGCTCAGCCTAGGACAGACTGTGAAGGCCCAGAGGGGGAAGTAGAGGTATAGCTCTACTCTTTCTTTAACCTCGGCGCTAGATGGGGGTGGGTGGTCAACGCCATGCCCTGGCTGCTTTACCTCTGGGAAAGATCCGGTACCTGTTGCATAGGAGGCTTGGTGGGTCCCAGGGCCGGTCTTACTTACTTAATTACTTACTTACTTACTCACTTACTTACTCACATATTTACTTACTTAGTTACTTACTCACTCACTCACACTCACTTTATGGAGCAGAACCCTTCTTGAGAAGCTAACCTGTGTGCAGCCAGTCAAGAAATTCCCCGCATTTTATGGAACCAGAAGGTTTATTACTGCATTCAAAAGTGCACGCCACCTGCCCCTTTCCCGAGCCAGCTTGATCCAGTCCGTACTGCCACAACCCACTTCCTGAAGATCCATCTTAATATTATCCTCCCATCTGCGCCTGGGTCTCCCAAGTGGTCTCTTTCTCTCAGGTTTCCCCACCAAAACCCTGTATACTTCTCTCCCCCATATGTGCTACATCTCCCACCCATCTCATTTTTACACACCATAGTGATTAAATCTTCTGATATTTCACACAAACATACCCTTCTCATTTTTGGGGGTTACTGGAAATGTGGACAGTGATATGTTAATGTGTAATCACCATGCAGTGGTACAACTCGGATGACAACCATGTTTGACTTATGAAGTTTGCTGTCGTATGTAGTCTGCATAGTCTGCCGGACATGTATGGGCATTTCAGTGGAACCTGCTGCCTGTGTAGAAGATAGAGGTTACAGTTTGCTCTGCAGCTCACTTCTACCAATGTGCGAGGTGGCAGTCTCCATAGTCATATTGTTATGTAAAAGTTACATTTTTATTGTTGTTACCTGAAGTTAATGAGCCGGGATAGCTCAGTCGGTATAACGACTCGCTACGGGCTGGATGGTCTGGGGATCACATCCCGGTGGGAGTGATTTTTTCCGCACCCATCCAGACCGGGTCTGAGGGCCACCCAGCCTCCTATACAATGGGTAACAGGTCTTTCCTGGGGGTAAAGCAGCCAGGGCATGGCGTTGACCACTCACCCCCTTCTAGTGTCGAGGTTAAAGAAAGAGTAGAGCTATACGTCTACTCCCCCTCTGGGCCTTCGTGGCCTGTTTTAGTGTGAACTTTACCTTTAACTGAAGTTAAATACATATTAATCCATTTCAGCAACTGGCTGCTAATGGGGGAGCAAATGGGTGATGGTAATGATGACAAAAATCGGGTGTTTCCCTTGGAGCTGAGGCAAATTGAGAAGCTGAAGGATCGTATGGAGGAAGAATTCCATGTTGATATGTCATGTTCTGTTGGATCAGGCTGGAAACTGAGGTAAGGGTAATGCAGAGGAAGTTTTAAATCCATTCTGTCTCAGTCATTAACAGACTCAGTGTTGGTGCTGTGAAATTCTACTGGTACATGCTTTCTGGGTTCCCAATAGTGTCACTGGAATTTTTCATTGACATAATCCTTTGGCTGCACTATGGCCCTGGGGTCGACTCAGTCTCTTAACAGAAATGAATACCAGGAATATTTCTTGGGGGTTAAAGGCGGCCTGTGCATAGGGCTGACAACCTTACCACCTTCGTCTTGAAATCTGGGAGCCTCAACCTCCTGGAACCCTCAGGGCCTGGCGAGGCATGTAATGGGAATGCTTTACCTTTACATGCTTTCTGGGACATTACTTTTACTGTTTAATATGGCAGTGACTAAAATCAGTCAGTCCCATTACAGGCCTGGAGGGGGCCAGAGGGTTCCAGGAAGTTAAGGTTCCCAGATTTCATTACAACGGCACAGGATGGTGGTAGGTTGTCAGTCTTATGCACCAGCCGCCTTTACCCCCAGGAAATACTCCTGGTACTCATTTCTGTTAAGAGGCTGTGTAAACCCCAGGGTCATAGTGCAATCGGAAGGATTTTATGTCAATGAAAAATCCACTGACACCAGCTGGGATCGAACCAGCAACCTTCCGATTGGTAGCACAGCACCTTAACCACTGTGCTACCACGTTCTGCCAATATGGCAGTGACTGTAAAATTGAAATGACAGCTAATTGAGATTAACTTTTATTTGGGTAAATGAAATGGTGTTCGTTGTGGGGATAATCTTATAGGTCACACTCACTTTGTTGCAAACAAAATTCCTGAAGCTGTTTGAAGCAGCTCTAGACAGTTTGCTGCTTTCAGTTTGGTGCCAAAAATGGAAGTGTCGGCAGGGATAAATCACACTAACTGTACAAAACATGGTGTTTGCCCCATGCAGTGTCAGTCATGCCTGATGCACATAAACAGTGCAAAATTTTAAATAAAGAATAAACAGTTAACCATCAGACACAGTTTTATAAAATACTTCATTCAGCTACATGTTTCGACCCCATGGGGCCATCACCACATCACCAGGCTGGCTTCCAGAATACACTAAAGAAGTGTACATGTTGCAATATGACAGTAAGATCTCTCTTCTTGCAATTATGTTAACAATTACAGTTTTTCTTTAATACTCAATTGCAGTGAAAATATTTTCTTTGTCTTAAAAATGATCTCGCCCCAAACTGTGTAATGTTGACATAATTGTAAGAAGGAGATCGTACTGCCATATTGCAACGTGTGTACTTCCTTTAGTGTATTCTGAAAGTCAGCCTGGTGATGACCGCATGGGATCACAACATGTAGCTGCATGAATTATTTTATAAAGTTGTGTTTGATGGTTATATGTTTATTGCTTATTGTATAGTCCAACACAATGGGATGCATAATTTTAAACTAATCATACAAAACACGTTTGGCCCAGCAGTGCCTGTCACATCTATTGCACACTAATCATACAAAACATGTTTGGCCCAAGCAATGCCTGTCACACCTGATGCACACTAATCATACAAAACATGTTTGGCCCAGGCAGTGCCTGTCACGCCTGATGCATGCTAATTGTACAAAACATGTTTGGTCCAGGCAGTGCCTGTCACAGCTGATACACGCTAATCATACAAAACATGTTTGGCCCAGGCAATGACTGTCACACCTGATGCAAACTAATCATACAAAACATGTTTGGCCCAGGCAATGAATGTCACGCCTGATGCACGCTAATCATACAAAACATGTTTGGCCCAGGCAATGCCTGTCACACCTAATGCACGCTAATCATACAAAACATGTTTGGCCTAGGCAATGCCTGTCATGCCCAAGGTACACTAAACATACGAAACATGATTTATATACAATTGACACCATCTCAGAAAATATGAGCTCTCGTTTACATGGTTACTGTACTGCAGTAGGATGTATAATATAAACATTTTATGTTTTACATCCTACTGCAATACAGTAACCATGTAAACAAGGGCTCATATTTTCTGAGATGTCAATTGTGTATAAAAAATTTTATGCATCACAGCCTGAAGATGGCTTCGTGAAAATAGCCGAAACATGTCACTGTTATGATTGTTTAATTATCTTTTACCTGTGTTTACATAAAAAAGTTGTGTCATACTGTACAATTGTATATATTCTGTTGATTATTGAAAGCAACAGGAATGCCTCACCTGCAAATCATTCTGTATGTGTATTAACCAGTGTGCATGGTATGATGCTGTGGTCCTACCATATCTCCCCAAACAGCCATGTGGTGCTGCTTCTGTTTCAGTCATTACTTGTTGGATCTCCATGAAACAATCGTGGAGATTGGGGTGGAGTTACCTGGATCTGGCAGTTCAGTGTTACTGGGTCTGCTGCGCATTCTGCCATTGACAGCACAGTGATGTCCTTCTTTTGTAGGTCACTGTCAGTACAACACATGCCTTGTTAGTACAATTTGTTGTGCATGTTATATGATCAGAACAATTTGATGTGCGTGTTACGTGATCAGTACAATTTGATGTGAATGTTATATGATTAGTACAGTTTGATGTGCATATTGTATGATCAGTACAATTTGATGTGCATGTTATATGATCAGTACATTTGATGTGCATATTATATAATCATCACAGTTTGATGTGCACGTTATATGATCAGTAAACTTGATGTGCATATTATATGATCAGTACAATTTCATGAGCATGTTATATAATCAGTACAATTTGTTATGCATATTATATAATCAGAACAATTTGATGTGCATATTATATGATCAGTACAATTTGATGTGCATGTTATATGATCAGTACAATTTGATGTGATTGTCATATGATGAGTACAATTTGATGTGTGTGTTATATGATCAGTACAATTTGATGTGCATATTATATGATCAGTAAAATTTTCTTGTGCATGTTATATGATCACTACAATTTGATGTGTATATTATATAATCAATACAATTTGGTGTGCATGTTGTATGATCAGTACAATTTAATGTGCATGTTATATGATCAGTACAATTTGATGTGCATGTTATATGATCAGCACAATTTCATGTGCATGTTATATGTTCAGTACAGTTTGATGTGCGTGTTATACACAGTGCGTCTACTAAGTTTTAGGACTGGTATTATAAAAAGTATTTGCGTGAAAGAAATGACACCTATATTGTTCAGTTTTCGACATACGAAGGTGTATCCAAAAGTCCCAGGACAATGCTCGTAACACGCAAGTCGCTTGTAGTTCACGAGTTTCCCGCCAGGGTGTGTTGTGGTGGTGTCTTGGTGTGCTGAGTGGCATGGTTGGATGTGGAAGCATTTGATTGTTGCATATGTCTTTATGTGTATATTGCATCAGCTGTCTGCGAATTTCTGATATGAGCGGTATGGTGGAAGTTGACAAACAAAGGGTGTGCATCAAGTTCTGTGTGAGATTGGGTAAAACGGGAAGTGAAACTTTTGAAATGTTGAAACAGGCTTTTGGTGATTCGTGCATTAGCTGTAGCTGAACTTTTGAGTGATTTGGACATTTCAAGAATGGCAGAACTTCGACTGCTAATGATAATCAATCAGGTTGGCCAAGCACAGCAACAACCCCCTCAAAAGTGGAACAGGTATGGGCGACTGCCAACCAGGATCGTCGTCGTACCATACACGATCTCTGTGCAGAGGTTGGAATTGGTTATGGAGCTTGTCAGCGAATTCTCACAGAACAGCTGAACATGCATCGGATTGCAGCGAAGTTTGTGCCGAGAGTGTTGACCCAGGATCAGAAAGACAGTCGAGTGGCGTTCTGTCAGGAACTGAAGGAAACTGTGATAAATGATCCCACACTCCTCTTGAACGTCATCACAGGCGATGAAAGCATCGTTTATGCTTACGACCCAGAGACAAAACTGCAATCTTCGCAGTGGAAGAGTCCTGGGTCTCCAAGACCCAAAAAAGCACGTATGCAAAAAAGCAAATTGAAGACGATGCTCATTTGTTTCTTTGACCAAGAGGGGATCATACACCGGGAATTTGTCCCACCTGGAATGACGGTCAATGCAGACATCTACTGTGATGTTCTAAGAAGGTTACGTGAAAATGTGCGGCGCAAGAGGCCACAGAAATGGCGAAACCAGAACATCATTATCCACCACGACAATGCCCTGGCTCACAGGTCCTTTAGTGTTTCGCAGTTTTTGGCCAAGAACAACATGACAGTGATCCCCCATCCCCCATACTCACCTGATCTGGTCCCCTGTGACTTTTCCCTCTTCCTCAAGCTGAAGCTTCGGATGAAGGGTCGAACATTCGACACCATTACCTGCAATACATGTCAGAGTGTGTACAAAGGCCAGACTGGAAGATCAACAGACGCCAGATACAAAGAACATATCAGGTATATCCGTACAAACAACCCTCAATCAGCATATGCGCTACATATCCTTGATAATAGACATGAATACGGCGAACAAGAACGTATTATG